>Ga0207647_10000015_pt1 | contig 138626 bp, 115 predicted proteins | sample KBSCornC2_FD_184295 | JGI IMG/M metagenome (GOLD analysis project Ga0207647, IMG submission 184295) | Corn rhizosphere microbial communities from Kellogg Biological Station, Michigan, USA - C2 (SPAdes) (version 2) | ecosystem: Host-associated > Plants > Roots > Rhizosphere ...
CATCGCGCGCAAGCGCGCTCCTACAGGGCATAAGGAAGGGCGTCAGCGCACACGCCGGATCATGCGTTGCGGTTGCTTCCGGAGAGCACGTCGACCCACACGGCCAGCACCAGGATCACGCCCTTGATGATCATCTGCCACGAGTTGTCGACATCCATCAGCTGCATGCCGCTATCCAGGCTGGCCATGACCAGGGCGCCGATCAGCGCGCCGTAGACCGTACCCGAGCCGCCACGCATGGAGGTGCCGCCGATGAAGCACGCCGAGATGGCATCCAGCTCACCGCCGGTACCGGCGGAAGGCGAGCCCGAACCGGTACGCGCCACCGTGATGATGCCCGCGAACGCGCACATCAGGCCCATCAGCGCGAACACCACCAGCTTCACCCGGCCAACGTTCACGCCCGAGAGGCGGGTCGCCTCCATGTTGCCGCCCACGGCATAGATGTGCCGGCCGAACACGGTCTGCGTCGAGACGTAAGTAAACACCGCGAGCAGTGCCAGCAGGATCATCACCGGGATGGGGATGCCGTTCGCATCGTTGAGCATGCGGATGAAGCCGAAGATCACCGCGCCAATGACGACCAGGCGGACGATATCGATCCACAGCGCGGCCTGCTGCAGGCCGAGCTTCGTCCGGCGCATGCGGCGACGCACGGTAAGGCCAATCATGGCCACGAAGATGATGAGCCCAACCCATTGCGAGAGTGCCACGGGCACGAAGCCCTGGCCCAGCTGTACCAGGTCATCCGGCGCGGGCGCGATGGTGGAGCTGCCCGTGATGTAAAGCACGATGCCGCGGAAGGCGAGCATGCCACCCAGGCCCACGATGAAGGATGGCACCCGCATCTTGGTCACGATAAAACCGTTGAACGCGCCAATCAGCATGCCAAGCACCAGCACGGCGCCGATCGATGGCCACGTTCCCCACCCCATGTTTACTGTGAGGATGGCGACCACGCCACCTAACAGGCCGAGCTGCGAGCCAATCGAAAGATCGATCTCGCCCGCGATGATGATGAACACCATGCCGCACGCGAGCATGCCGGTGATGGCCATCTGCCGGAACAGGTTGGAGAGGTTGTTGGGCGTAATGAACGCCTGGTCCGTCTTCACATGGAAGAACACCCAGATCACCGCCACTGCGATAAGCAATGCCAGGATCTTGTAACGGACGAATAGTTGCTGGACTTTCTGGGACTGCATGGAAGGCTTCCCTGGTAACGCGTGGAATAGTGGTAAAGGTCAGGCCGCGTGCGCGGGCCCTTCAGCGGCATGCGATATCGCCGCAGCAAGGACCTGCTCCTGGGTCAGGCCAACATTCTTGAAATCGCCCCGCAGCTTGCCTTCGCCAACCACGAGGACGCGATCGCTGACGCCCAGCACCTCGGGCATCTCGGAGGAAACCATGATGATGGCCACGCCCTTGGCGGCCAGCTCGAACATGAGCGTATAGATGTCGTACTTGGAACCGACATCGACGCCGCGGGTCGGCTCATCCAGGATGAGCACCTTCGGTTCGGGCAGCAGCATCTTGGTCAGCACGGCCTTCTGCTGGTTGCCACCGGAAAGGCCCTGGATCGCGAGCTCGGGGCTGGCCGTCTTTACGCGCAGGCGCTTGATCTCGGCATCCACCACCTGCAGCTCGGCCTGGCGGTCGATCTGGCCGGCGTGCGCATAGTGGGACAGCGTGGCGAGGGTGATGTTATCGCCCACGCCCAGCAACGGCACGATGCCCTGGCGCTTGCGATCCTCGGGCACCAGCGACAGGCCGGCCTTGATCGCCTGCTCGGGGTTCTTCACCTTGATCGGCTTGCCTTCGAGGATCAGCTCGGCCTCGTAGCGGCCCGGGTACGCGCCAAAGATGGCCGAGACCAGTTCGGTGCGACCCGCGCCCACCAGGCCGGCGATACCGACGATCTCACCGCGACGCACCTCGAACGAAATGTCGTCGACGCGCTTTCGGTTCGGGTTGGCCACATCCCAGCACGTGACGTGCCTCGCCTCGAAAATGACCTCGCCGATCTCGTGTTCCATCTTCGGGAACAGGTTCTCGATCTCGCGACCCACCATGGCGGTGATGATGGAATGCGTCGTCATCTCGCTCATGGGCTTGGTGGCGATGTGCTTGCCATCGCGAATAACAGTGACCGTATCGCACACGCGCGCTACTTCATCGAGCTTGTGCGAGATATACACGCAGGCCACGCCATCACGCTTCAGGTCTTCGATGATGGACAGAAGCGTATCCGTCTCGGCCGAGGTCAGCGACGACGAAGGCTCATCGAGGATCAGCAGGCGCGCATTCTTCACCAGCGCCTTGGCGATCTCGAACAGCTGCTGATAGCCGCCACCGTAATTCATCACCGGGGCGGCTACGTTCACATCTTTCAGCTTCAGGCGCGCCAGCAGGGCGTCGGCCTTGGCATACATGGCATCGTAATCCATGACGCCGCCAAACTTGCGGATCTCGTTACCGAGGAAGATGTTCTCGGCCACGGAAAGCTGCGGCACCAGCATCAGTTCCTGGTGGATGATGACGATGCCGGCGTCTTCGCTATCACGCACCGAGTGCGCTTTCAGCGGCTTGCCATCGAACAGGATCTCGCCTTCCCATGTGCCATACGGATACACACCGGAAAGGACCTTCATGAGGGTGGATTTGCCCGCGCCGTTTTCGCCGCACAGGCCCACACACTCACCCGGCCGCACGGCCAGGTTGATGCCATTGAGCGCGCGCACGCCAGAGAACTCCTTGACGATGTTGCGCATCTCGAACAGGTATTCGCTCACCTTGGAACCTTCCTTAACGTGGGCCCGTGGGCGGCGTGCCGCGCCGCATCGCGTGCAAGCACGCTCCTACAGGAGCCTGCGCGGGTCTTATGTAGGAGCGCGCTTGCGCGCGATAGCCCGAAGCGCGCCCTACAAAAGCCTGCGGGGTTTACGGGCCAACCTGCGCCTGCGTGTAGAAGCCATCCTTCACAACCAGATCGACGTTCTGCTTGGTGAGCAGGGTCGGGGTGAGCAGGATGGTATTCACATCGATCTTGCCGTTGTTGAGCTTGGAGGTGAAGTTCGGCGTTTCACCCTTGGCGAACTGCACGGCGAGCTCAGCGGCGTCGGTGGCGATGGTCTTGATCGGCTTGTACACCGTCATGGTCTGCGTGCCGGCCTTGATGCGCTTGATGGCGGCCAGGTCGGCATCCTGGCCAGACACGGCGACCTTGCCGGCCAGCTTCTGCCCATTCAACGCCGCGATGGCGCCACCGGCGGTGCCGTCGTTGGACGCGACGATGCCCTGGATGTTGTTCTTGTTGGCAGTAAGCGCGTTTTCGATAATGGACTGGGCATTCGAGGCCAGCCACTCGTTCGTCCACTGCTGGCCCACGATCTTGATATCGCCCTTGTCGACCAGCGGCTTCAGGACCTTCATCTGGCCTTCGCGAAGGATCTTCGCGTTGTTATCGGTCGGTGCGCCGCCCAGCAGGAAGTAATTGCCCTTGGGTGCGGCATTGACCACGCCCTGGGCCTGCATCTGGCCCACCTTGTCGTTATCGAACGAGATGTAGGCATCGACGTCGGCATTGAGGATCAGGCGATCGTAAGAAATGACCTTGATGCCCGCCTTCTTCGCCTCGGCCACCACCGTGGTCAGGGTCTTCGCGTTGAACGGCACGATGACAATGACATCGACCTTGCGCGAAATGAGGTTTTCGATCTGCTGGATCTGCTTCTGCTCGTTCGCGTCAGCCGACTGGATCGAAACGGTGCCACCCTTGGCTTCGACCGCGGCCTTGAAGTAGTCACGATCTTTCGTCCAGCGCTCGACGCGCAAATCGTCGATGGAGAAGCCGATGACCGGCTTATCCTTGCTTGCGTGGGCCTGCGGTGCGAAAACGCCGGCGGCCACCATCGATACGGCCAGCAACGTGTGTAGGGCCTTCTGCTTCATGCTGTTCTCCATCGTCTTATGGAATCGCCCTTTCAGGACGGGCGGAAATCGTCGCCACGGGCGGCGTCTAAATACAGCGGCTTGAGTTGCTCATAGGAGCGGCGGAACAAAGGGTGGCGCGTTTGCAGGAAATAAGCATGACGCGCTGCATCGGGCTCGTATACCGCCGTGGCCGGTGGCATGGGGCAAACCTCCTCCAGCGACGCATCCGGCTGTACCGCCAGGCGGGCCAGCCGGGCCGCGCCCAAGGCGGGGCCCACCTCGCCACCGGCACGCAGTACCAGGGGCTTGCCGAGGATATCGGCGAGCATCTGGGTCCAGTACGCACTGCGTGAACCGCCACCGATAACGGTGATTTCTTCCGAAACCAGCCCCGTTCCCTCGACCGCCAGCAAGCCATCGAGCAGCCCCAGGCCAACGCCCTCGAGCGTGGCGTGGGCCAGGTCGGTACGTTCCGTATCGGGCCCCAGGTTCGTGAACGAGCCGCGGGCATGCGGGTTGTTGTGCGGCGTACGCTCACCTGTCAGGTACGGCAGGAACAGCGGGCCGTCCTTCTTCCAGCCCGCGCGTTCCGCATCGGCCAGCAGTGCGGCCACATCCGGATAGCCCGTGAGGCGTGCGGTGAAATCCAGGCAACTGGCCGCGTTCAGCATCACCGACATGAGGTGCCAGGTATCCGGCAGCGCGTGGCAGAAACTGTGCACGGCGGTCTCGGGGCTGGAACGGAACCCATCCGAGACCGCGAAGTAGACGCCCGATGTGCCCAGTGACAGCATGGCCTGGCCGTTGCGGACGATACCGACGCCCACCGCGCCCGCGGCGTTATCACCACCGCCTGCCGCGACGGGCACGGTGTGCATGCCCCATCGATCGGCCAACTCCTTGCGCAGGCGCCCCGCCGGCTGGCTGCCTTCAAACACTTCCGGCATGTGCGAACGATCCAGCCCTGTGGCGGCCAGCATGGCATCGCTCCACTGACGCTTGCGCACATCCAGCCACAGCGTTCCCGCGGCATCCGACGCATCGGTCATGTACTCACCGGTGAGCCGCAGGCGGAGGTAATCCTTCGGCAAAAGCACCTTGGCAACGCGGGCGAACGTCTCAGGCTCGTGCTTGCGAACCCAGGCCAGCTTCGGCGCGGTGAACCCGGGCATGGCCAGGTTGCCGGTGACCTCGCGAAACCCGGGCACGTTCTCGAGTTCAGCGCACTCCACGTCCGAACGGCCATCGTTCCAGAGGATGGCCGGGCGCAGGACCTGGTCGGCCTTGTCGAGCAGTGTTGCACCGTGCATCTGGCCGGAGAGGCCGATGGCGGCGACGCGTTTGCCTTCCACGCCCTGCAGCACCTCGCCTACCGCCGCCTCGGTGGCAGCCCACCACGCCGCCGGATCCTGCTCGGACCAGCGCGGCCTGGGGTGCGATACCGTGAGCGGACTGGACGCGCTGGCGCGCACGGCGCCAGCGTCGTCGATGAGTACGGCCTTGACCGACGAAGTGCCCAGGTCAATGCCGAGGTACAGCGGTGCCGATGCTTCCATGTCGGGTTTCATATCACCCATAGATATAGCGGTTGACGATATTTTCGAGCAACTCCTGGTGGCCGGAAGCGTGCTTCGGGTGCAGGTCACGCGCGATGGCCTCGTCGGATAGCGAAGCGAGCGTGAAGCCGCCGTTGAGGATCTTCGCACCAAGTTCAGCATCCCAGCCGGCATAGCGCTTCGCCTTAAGCTCCGCGAGCGTGTCCTTCTCGATCATCTTCACCGCGCGCTCGAGGCCGAGGGCGAGGGTATCGATGGCACCAATGTGGCCGTGGAACAGATCGGCGGCCTCGTGGCTCTGGCGGCGCACCTTGGTATCGAAGTTGAACCCGCCGGTGGTGAAGCCACCCGCTTTCAGGATTTCGTACGTGACCAGCGTCATCTCTTCCACGCTGTTCGGGAACTGGTCGGTATCCCAACCGTTCTGCGGATCGCCGCGGTTCGCGTCGATCGAACCGAACAGACCCAGCGCGATCGAGGTGGCTACCTCGTGCTGGAACGAATGGCCGGCAAGCGTGGCGTGGTTCGCCTCGAGGTTGGTCTTTACCTCGTTCTCGAGCCCGAAATCCTTGAGGAAGCCATAGACCGTGGCGCTGTCGTAATCGTACTGGTGCTTGGTCGGCTCCTGCGGCTTGGGCTCAATGAGAATCGTGCCCTTGAAGCCGAGCTTGTGCTTGTGCTCTACCACCATCTGGAAGAAGCGACCCAGCTGCGCGCGTTCGCGCTTGAGATCGGTATTGAGCAGGGTTTCGTAGCCTTCGCGGCCACCCCACAGCACGTAGTTCTCACCGCCCAGGCGGTGGGTGGCTTCCATGGCGTGGCGCACCTGGGTGGCCGCATAGGCGAACACTTCCGGCTGCGGATTGGTCGCGGCGCCCGCGGCGTAACGCGGGTTGCTGAACACGTTGGCCGTACCCCAGAGCAGCTTTACGCCGGTCTCCGCCTGCTTTTTCTCCAGCACATCGACCATGGCCGCAAAGTTATTGCGGTACTCGGCCAGGCTATTGCCTTCCGGCGCCACGTCGGTGTCGTGGAACGTGTAGAACGGTGTGCCAAGGCGGGTGAAGAAATCGAATGCTGCGTCGGCCTTCTCGCGCGCCTTTGCCATCGGCTCGCCCGCCTGCTGCCAGGGCCGATCGAACGTGCCGGCACCGAACACATCGGAGCCCGGCCACACGAACGTGTGCCAGTAGCAGACAGCAAGCCGCAGATGCTCGGCCATGCTCTTACCCAGCAGCTTGCGGTTGGCATCGTAGTGGTGGAATGCCAGTGGGTTATCGGAACCCGGGCCTTCGAAGGCGATTTTCGGAATGCTGGAGAAGTACGACATAACAATTCCTTGACGAACGTGGGGACGAATCCTACCGATGCTCGCCATCGGCGCGATCCGGCGCAATTGCGATTTCCAGTAACCCCTCCTGCCTTTTTCCTGCCGCGCTGCGTCATGGCCTCCAGCCGCGATCCCTGCTAGTTTTCCCGTTCATGGCACCGCATCGCATCGCACTGCTGTTCAATGCCAACAAGGTCTATGACCGCCAGGTCATCGCCGGTATTGGGCATTACCTCAATAGCACCCGCGTCGAGTGGGATCTCTTCCTCGAAGAAGATTTCCGCAGCCGCATGCGCGACATCCACCAGTTCAAGGGCGATGGCGTCATTGCCGATTTCGACGACCCCGAGGCCGAAGAAGCGCTGCGCGAGCTGCACATCCCGGTCGTCGCCGTAGGCGGTTCCTACCAGGACCCCACCCACTACCCGGCCGGCGTACCCTACATCGCCACCGATAACGCGCGTCTTGTACGCCTTGCCTACGATCACCTGATTGAGCAGGGGCTTTCGCGCTTTGCCCTCTACGGCATTCCTGCCACCTCCGGCAGCCGCTGGGCACAGGAACGCGAGAATGCCTTCCGCGCCATCGTAGCCGCGGAAAACGTGGAAGGCATCGTGTACGAAGGCTCGCCCACCAGTGCGGGCGGCTGGGGCGAGGCGGTGGAGCACCTGGTGGAATGGCTAGGCAGCCTGCCCAAGCCGATCGGCATCATCGCCGTGACGGATGCGCGTGCCCGGCAGTTGCTACAGGCCTGTGTCATCGGCGGCATCGCCGTGCCGGAGCAGGTGGCGATCGTGGGTATCGATAACGACCCCATGGCGCAGCTGCTGAACCGGATACCGCTGACCTCCGTGATCCAGGGCGCCGAAGAAATGGGCCGCACGGCGGCGCATGTCCTGCACCAGATGCTGCGCGGCATGGATTGTTCCACCACGCGGGTCATCGTTCCGCCGGTGGGGATCAACGTGCAGGTATCCAGCCGGTTCCAGCCCATGCGCAGCCCGCACGTCATGCGCGCCAGCCACTACATACGCCAGTACGGCTGCCTCGGCATCAAGACCGAACAGGTCGCCGATTATGTCGGCGTATCGCGCACGGTGCTTGAAGAACACTTCAAACGCGAGCTGAAGCAGACCGTGCACCAGGCCATCCTGAAGCACAAGCTGGATACCGCTTGCGACCTGATCATCAACGGCGACACCACGCTCGCGGATATCGCCGTCCGCTGCGGCTTCACGTCGCTGCAATACATGTATGCGGTATTCCGTCGCGAGTACGACTGCACGCCACGCCAATACCTCGAATCCCACCGCAAGACGGCCACCTCCTGAAGGTCGCCGGCACGGACCGTTTTTCCCGATGCCTATTTCCGAACCCACCGCCTGGGGCAGCCTGCCCGACGGACGCCCCCTTCATCGCTGGACATTGCGCAATGCGCGCGGCACGCGGGTCGATATCAGCGACCTGGGCGCCACCCTGCTCTCCTGGCAATCGCCCGACCGGCAAGGCCAGTTGGGCGAAGTGGTGCTCGGCCACCCCGATGCCGCGCACTACCTTTCCGCCAGCGCCTTCATGGGCGGTATCGTCGGCCGCTGGGCCAACCGCATCCGTGGGGGCCGCTTCTGCCTGGATGGGATTGAGCACAAGGTGGACCGCAACGACGGCGACAACCACCTGCATGGCGGCCACGATGGTTTCCACGCGCGCCGCTGGGACGTGGAACGGGATGGCGAGGCGCTATGCATGAGCCTGGTATCCCCGGAGGGCGATGGCGGCTTTCCCGGTGAAGTGCAGGTAAAGCTGCGCGTGGCCCTTGGCGACGATGGCGCGCTCGAACTGCGCTACGAGGCAACCACGGATGCGCCAACGCCGTTCAGCGTCACGGCGCACCCCTACTTCAACCTCAACGACCGTCGGCCGGATATCCGCGACCACGTCATCCGGATCGATGCGGAGGAATTCCTTGCCACGGACGAACAGGCGATCCCGGTTGAACGCCGGCATGTCTCCGGCACGGCGTTCGATTTCCGCGAACCGGCGCCGATCGGCTCGCGCCTGCACTGGCCCGACGCGCAATTGCGAGTGGCCGGCGGGTTCGATCATTGCTATATCCCCCACGGGACGGCCCTGGGGACGCCCCGGGTGGTCGCCGTGGTCACCGAGCCCTCGAGCGGCCGCCGTCTCACCGTGGAGACGGACCGGGCGGGACTGCAGTTCTACAGCGGGCAGAAACTCACCGGCCAGGTGAACCGGGACGGGCACCCGTATGCGGCGTTCGCCGGTTTCGCCCTGGAAGCGCAGGCCTTCCCCGACCAGGTGAACTCCCCGCTGGCCGAGGCAGCCATCCTGCGTCCCGGCACCCCCTACCGCCAGCTGACCCGCTACCGCCTGGATACCCTGTAGGAGCGCGCTTGCGCGCGATCCGGGCCTCGCCGCGAGCACCCATCGCGCGCAAGCACGCTCCTGCAACGGGCCGCCCACCCCCCGGGCCAGCTACAATAGGCGGATGTCCCTAATCCAGATCCTTGGCCTCGACTACAGCGTCGGCGGCCCCCTCCTGCTTGAACAGGTCGATCTTTCGCTCGACCTGGGCGAGCGCGTCTGTATCGTCGGCCGCAACGGCGCCGGCAAATCCACGCTGATGAAGCTCATCGCGGGCGAGCTCAAGCCCGATGACGGCGAGATCCGCCTGCAAGGTGGCACGCGCGTGGCGCGGCTCACCCAGGAAGTGCCGCAGGACACCGCCGGTAGCGTGTTTGATGTCGTCGCCGATGGCCTGGGCGAGCTGGGCCATCTGCTGGCCCGCTATCACCACCTGCTGGAAGAAGGCGACATGGACGGCCTGGGCGATGTGCAGGCGCAGATCGAGGCGCACAACGCCTGGGACCTGGATGCACGCGTGCAGAACGTCATCGAACGCCTGGAACTGCCGGAGCATGCCGATTTCGCCGACCTGTCGGGCGGCATGAAGCGCCGCGTGCTACTGGGCCAGGCGCTGGTGCGCGACCCGAACCTGCTGCTGCTCGACGAGCCCACCAACCACCTCGACATCGAGGCCATCGCCTGGCTGGAAGGCTTCCTGAAGGGCTTCGCCGGCGCCATCGTGTTCATTACCCATGACCGCAGCTTCCTGCGCTCGCTGGCCACGCGCATCGTCGAGATCGACCGCGGCAGCGTCACCAGCTGGCCGGGCGATTACGACAACTACCTGCGCCGCCGCGAAGAGCGCTTGCACGCGCATGCGCAGGCCAACGCGCACTTCGATCGCAAGCTGGCCCAGGAAGAAGTGTGGATCCGCCAGGGCATCAAGGCCCGGCGTACCCGCAACGAAGGCCGCGTGCGTGCGCTGAAGGCCATGCGCCGTGAGCGCTCGGAGCGCCGCGAGGGCACCGGCAACGCCAAGATGACCATGGCCAATGCGCAGGCTTCGGGCCGCAAGGTGGTCGAAACCAAGCATGTGACCCAGGCCTACGATGGCCGCACCCTGATTCGCGATTTCTCGACCGTGATCATGCGCGGTGACCGCGTCGGCATCATGGGCCCGAACGGCGCGGGCAAATCCACGCTGCTGAAGATCATGCTGGGCCAGCTCGCGCCGCAGGAGGGCACCGTGGTGCTGGGCACGGGCCTGGAGATCGCGTACTTCGACCAGCACCGCATCGCGCTGGATGATCGCCTGAATGCGCTGGATAACGTGGCCGAAGGCCGCGAGTACATCGAGCTCAACGGGCAGCGCAAGCACATCATCGGGTACCTGCAGGATTTCCTGTTCTCCCCCGAACGCGCCCGCGCACCTATCACCCGCCTTTCCGGTGGCGAGCGTAACCGCCTGCTGCTGGCCAAGCTGTTCGCCCAGCCATCCAACCTGCTGGTGATGGACGAACCGACCAACGACCTGGACGTGGAAACGCTGGAGCTGCTCGAAGAGTTGCTGGGCGAATACAGCGGCACGTTGCTGCTCGTCTCCCACGATCGTGACTTCATCGATAACGTCGTCACCAGCACGCTGGTGCTCGAGGGCGATGGTGAGATCGGCGACTACGTAGGCGGGTATAGCGACTGGCTGCGGCAGAAGCCGATCGTCGCGGCGGCGAAGGCTGCCGCGGCGGCCACTGCGAAGCCCGCGCCGGCGGTGGCCGCGGCGCCTGCACCGGCGCCCGTGACCGCCAAGAAGAAGCTCTCGTTCAAGGAACAGCGCGAGCTGGATCTGCTGCCCGCGAAGCTTGAAGAGCTGGAAACCGCGATCGCAAAGCGCACCGAGGCGATGAACGATCCGAAGTACTACCAGCAGGATGCCGCGACCATTACGCGCGGCAACGAGGAGCTGACGACGTTGCAGGCCGAACTGGATGCAGCGTTCGCTCGGTGGGAAGAACTGGAGGGGTAATACCCCTTCCGTTTCAGAGCCGGAACACTTCGACCACGCGCGCCAGTTCGGCCGCCTGGTCTTCCAAACTCTTCGCCGCGGCCGCAGCCTCTTCGACCAGGGCCGAGTTCTGCTGCGTGGAATCATCCATGCGCGATACCGCGTGGTTGATCTGGCTGATCTGCTCCGACTGCGCGGTTGAGGCGCGGCTGATATCGCCCATCAGCGCGGCGACATCGCGGATGCGGCCAATCACTGCCTGCATGTTGTTTCCTGCTTCGGTCACCAGCCCGTGGCCGGTATCCACCTGCTCCACGGATTCAGTGATCAGCGCTTCGATCTCCTTGGCCGCCTTGGCACTGCGCTGGGCCAGGTTGCGCACTTCCTCGGCGACCACGGCAAAGCCCTTGCCCTGCTCACCCGCACGCGCCGCTTCCACGGCGGCATTCAGCGCCAGGATATTCGTCTGGAACGCGATGCCATTGATGATGCCGATGACATCGGCGATGCGCTGTGCGGACGCCTGGATGCCATTCATCGAGGCCACCGCTTCGGCCATCGCACCAGCTTCCTGCTGCACGGCCACGCTGGCGCCTTCGGCCAGCGTGCTGGCCCGTGCTGCGTTGCCAGCGTTGTCGCGCACCGTGCGCGTCAGCACGTCCAGGCTCGCGGCCGTCATCTGCAGCTCCGCCGCCTGGCGCTCCGTACGCGCTGAAAGGTCCGTGTTGCCTGCCGCGATCTCGGAGGTGCTGCCGGCCATGCTTGCCGTGGCGCGCCGTACGGATTGCGCGATCGAACCCAGGCCATCACCGATGCCATCAATGGCGTTCATGAGCTGGCCGATTTCATCACCGCGCGTCGAGGCAAGGCGCGCCGTGAGATCGCCTTCGGCCAGACGGCTGGCCGCCTGCACCGCCGACGACAGCGGACGGGTGATACGGACGCGAATCGCAATGAACAGAAGCACGCAGAGCACGGCGATGATGACGAGGCTGCTGACGATCGCCATGTTGCGAAGATGACGGACGGGTGCGTAAAGCTCGTCCATGTCGACGGTGCCGGTCACCATCCAGTGCCACGATGGGTCGGTGGCGTACACCGCGAGGCGTTCGATGTCTTGCCCTGCTGCGGCCACGCGGTAGCGCGTCTCGCCCTTACCGGCAGAGAGCATACGAGCGTAGAAAGACTGTCCGTCCGTGTCGAGCGCCTTCAGTGCCGCGCCATCCGCCTTGCCTTCGGCGGCGCTTAACGCAGGATCCACGATATAGGAGCCGTAACGCTTGCCTGGGCTCGCATCGATCACCGAATAGTGGCCGGTTTCGCCAATCCGGATCGACGAAATCTGCGCCTGCAGCGCGCTCATTTCCTGGCTGATTTCCACGCCGACAAACCAGGCACCGATGACGTTGCCTGCCGCATCGTGGATCGGCTCGTACCGGGTGATGTAGGGCTTATCGAACAGGATGGCCGGGCCGCCGTAGCCCTTGCCGGAAAGCAGCAGCGGGAACGCCGGGTGCGCATGGTCGATGGATGTACCCACCGCGCGTGAACCATCCTGTTTCTTCAGCGATGTGGTGACGCGGATGAAATCCTGGCCGTCGCGCACGAACATGGTAGCGACGACGTGCGCGCGCGCGGAGAACTCATCCACCGTGGTGAAGTCGCCATTGATCGCCTTGCCGCCCATGGCCATGACCGGCACGGTGCGGTCACCCATCTTCACCCGCTTCATGGGATCCACAGCGAGCGTCCCGGCGGGGAAGTAGCTTTCGAACACGGTGAGGAATCGGTCCGACTCCGCCAGCAGCGCGCCACTGAAGGTATTCACCATGGCGATGATCGCGTGGTTGCCCCGCGCCAGGTCATCGCGTGACCGCGTCTCCAGTTCCCTTGAGACCATGGTCGTGACGAGCAGGGTCAGCAAGGCAATGCCAAGGGAAACGATGGCCACGACCAAAAGCGTAAGGCGCGCGCCCACGCTCAGGCCGCGCCAGCGGGCACGACGGAGGGTGTCTTTCATGAGGATCCTGCGGAAAAAGTGACCCGTAGCAATTTACGGGGCATGTAACGTCGTTTTCGGCAGGGTTCTAGCCAGCTTTAGCCGCAGAGGTGTATGAGACCGGGATCGCGCGCGAGCGCGCTCCTACAGGAGGATCGGGCCTCGCGGCCTTTTGTAGGAGCGTGCTTGCACGAGATGGGCCGGGGCTCAGCCCGTATTCTGCAGCCCCTGCGACACACCATTCACGCAGGCTACCAGCGCCTTCAGCAGCGCATCGTCCTTGCCGCCCGTGGCGCGCCAGCGCTTCAGCAGATCGACCTGGAGCAGGCTCATCGGGTCCACGTACGGGTTGCGCAAGCGGATGGAGGTAGCCAGGCGCGGCTCACGCTGGAGCAGCTCGCTCGCGCCCTTCAGGCGGAGCACCCACGAAACCGTCCGCTCGAACTCCTCGCGGACCTTGGGAAAGAACCGCTCGTGCAACGGGCCGGCCAGCTCCGAGAAGGCCTCGGCAATATCGATATCGGCCTTGGCCAGCACCATTTCCACGTCATCGAGCATGGTGGCGAAGAACGCCCACTCCTTCGCCATGCGCCCGAGGGTCTCCTCCCCGCATTCCTTCGCCACCGTTTCCAGCGCGCTGCCCAGGCCATACCAGCCGGTAAGCACGGCGCGACACTGCGTCCACGAGAACACCCACGGAATGGCGCGGAGGTCTTCCACACCCTTCATGCTCCGGCGGCGTGCCGGGCGCGAACCGAGCGTCATGCGCTCGATCACATCGATGGGCGTGGCGCCGCGGAAATAATCGACAAAGCCTTCCATGTCGACAAATGCGCGATACGCCTTGCGGCTCTCGTCCGAGAGGCGAACCATCACGTCCTTCCAGCCCGATTCACGCACTTCGGCGACGCGCGGGCGGAGCGACGCGCGCATCACCGCACCCAGCGTCTGCTCCAGGTTACGCACGGCTAGCGCGCGAATACCGTACTTGCGATGGATGACTTCACCCTGCTCGGTGACACGCAGCACGCCGCCAACCGAGCCGCGTGGCGATGCCATGAGCGCGGGGGTGATGCGTGAACCACCGCGGCTGGCGGAGCCGCCACGGCCATGGAAGAACGCAACGCGGATGCCAGCCTTCGCCGCTACTTCCAGCAGTTCCACCTGGGCACGCTGCAGGCTCCACTTCGAGGCGACCGTGCCACCATCCTTGCCACTATCCGAGTAGCCAAGCATCACCCACTGGCGATCGCCACGCGCCTTCAGGTGCGCACGGTAGACCGGGTCATCGAGCAGCGCCTGCAACGTTGCCGGGCCGCCCTTCAGGTCATCGATGGTTTCGAACAGGGGCGCTACATCCAGGGGCACACGGCCGTCTTCGAGCAAGCCGCCACGGCGCGCCAGCGCTAGCACGGCGAGCACGTCGGCGGCGGTCTCGGCCATGCTGATGATGTACAGGCCAGTGGCCTCCGTGCCGTAGCGCTTGCGCGAATCGGCGAGGGTAGCGAACACGTTGCGGAGCATGCCGGCAGCATCGTGGTCATCACCCGCGACGAAACTGCGCTCGCCCGCGGCGTAAGGGCGCAGGACTTTCACCCGCGCATCGGCCTCGCGGTCCGCCCAGCCGGCATCATCGAGCAGGGCAGCGAGCGCCTCGTCGTGGACGCGTGCATCCTGGCGCACATCCAGCCGCGCCAGGTGGAAACCGAACGTGCGCGCACGCCACAACAGGCGACCCACGGCATAGGCACCCGCGTGGCGGCCACCGTGGTTGAGCAGGCTCTTCTCAACAAGCGCAATGTCGTCGATGAACTCCGCCGCCGAGGCGTAGGCATCGCCGCCTTCGTGCAACGTCGCTTCAAGACGCTCGGCAACGAAGGTAAGGAACGCGCGGTAGGGCATATCCGCGTGGCGCGGACGAATGCGTGCAGCGGCCGCGGGCATCTGCTCGCGGTAATCGTCCAGGCGCCTGCCCAGCTTGTCGTCCAGCGAGACGCGGTCGTCAGTCTGGCTGAGCAGCCGGCCGAGTTCGTTCACGCCTTCGACATAGCGCTCAAGCACCAGCGAGCGCTGCGCGGCCAGCGTCGCCGCAATCGTATCGGCGTTGACGTTGGGGTTGCCGTCCATATCGCCGCCCACCCACGTGGCGAAGCGCAGCACGCGCGGTACGGTGACACCATCGCCGTAGTGCTCGGCAATGGCCTGTTCCAGCGATTCGTAAAGCGCCGGCAGCACGCGGTAGATCGGGCGCGCGAGATAGAAGCCGACGTGATCAAACTCATCCGAGACGCTGGGCCGCACCGGCGAGGCTTCCGCCGTCTGCCAGCCCGCCGAGAGCGCCATCAGGATGCGCGCGTCATCGTCGCGCAGTTCCTGCGGCGTTCGGGTCGGGTCGAATTCGTCGACCAGTGCCCGGACGATCTCTTGCTCTTTTTCCAACAGCGAGCGGCGCACCGCTTCGGTCGGGTGCGCGGTGAACACCGGCTCCACATCGAGCTTGCCCAGCAACGTGGCCAGCTCCTCGGCGGTCACGCCTTCATCTTTGAGCTGGCCCACCACCGCAGCCAGCGATTCCGGCTGCGGCGCCCCGCCCTCCCGCTGGTAATCGCGGCGACGACGGATACGGTGGACGCGTTCGGCGGTGTTCACGGCCTGGAAATAGGTCGCGAAGGCCCGGGCCAGGGCCTCGGCATCGTTGGCGCCCAGCCCGGTCAGGGTGCTGGCCAGGGCATCGACCGCAGCCCCGCTGCGACGGCGGTGGATCGCGGCGGTGCGTACGGCCTCCACCCGTTCGAAGAAGGCCTGCCCGCCCTGCTCGGCCAGCATCTGGCCTACCAGGGCGCCAAGGCGGCGTACGTCCTCGCGCAGGGGGCCGTCATGGGGGAGGAATTCGGGATCGCGTGCGGCTTCCATCAGTCACTCTGGTCGGGGACGAACCCCGAGAGTACCTAAAAAAGTGTATTCATCTGATCATCCGGATTCCGCGATATAATCGGCGACTGTTCTTGCCCGCCGAGGGGCGCTGCGACCGGAGGGGTTTTTCGCCCCCATGGCCAGGCTCGGCGCGGTTTCCCGTGCAAACGGCGCCCCCGTAACCATCCGGAGCTACGCCACCATGAACGCTGTCACCAAAGACAACGCCAACCAGGACTTCAACGTCCGTGATATTTCCCTGGCCGACCTGGGCCGCCGTCGTATCCGCATGGCGGAAGAGGAAATGCCGGGCCTGATGCAGATCCGCGCCCGCTACGCCGTCGAGAAGCCGCTGAAGGGCGTGCGCCTGTCCGGCTCGCTGCATGTCACCAAGGAAACCGCCGTGCTGGCGGAAACCCTGCGTGAGCTGGGCGCCTCGGTCCGCTGGGCCTCGTGCAACATCTTCTCCACCCAGGATGACGTCGCCGCCGCCCTGGCCGCCGGCGGCCTGCCGGTGTTCGCCTGGAAGGGCGAATCGCTGGAGGAATACTGGGATTGCACCCTCGATATGCTGACCCACCCGGGTGAGCTCGGCCCGCAGCTCATCGTGGACGACGGTGGCGATGCCACCCTGTTCATCCACAAGGGCGTGGAGCTGGAAGACGGTTCCGACTGGGTGAATACCCCGAGCGGCAACCACGAAGAGCAGGTCATCAAGGACCTGGTCAAGAAGACCGCCGCCGCCCGTCCGGGCTGGTTCAAGAAGATCGCCGCCGAATGGAAGGGCGTCTCCGAAGAAACCACCACCGGCGTGCACCGCCTGTACCAGTTGGCTGAAGCCGGCAAGCTGCTGGTCCCGGCGATCAACGTCAACGATTCGGTCACCAAGTCGAAGTTCGACAACCTTTACGGTTGCCGTGAATCGCTGGCCGACGGTATCAAGCGCGCCACCGACCTGATGGTCGCCGGCAAGGTGGCCGTGGTCTGCGGTTACGGTGACGTGGGCAAGGGCTGCGCACACTCGCTGAAGGGCTTTGGCGCTCGCGTGATCGTGACCGAAATCGATCCGATCAACGCCCTGCAGGCCGCGATGGAAGGTTTCCAGGTCACCACGATCGAAGAGACCCTGGGTCTGGGCGATATCTATGTGACCACCACGGGCAACAAGGACATCATCACGCTGGAACACATGGCGAAGATGAAGAACAACGCCCTGGTCTGCAACATCGGCCACTTCGATAACGAGATCCAGATGGACCGCCTGAACGGCGCGAAGGATGTCACCCGCGAGAACATCAAGCCGCAGGTAGATCGCTACACCTTCGGTGCCACCGGCAACAGCATCTACATGCTGGCCGAAGGCCGCCTGGTGAACCTCGGCTGCGCCCACGGCCACCCGAGCTTCGTCATGTCGAACAGCTTCTCGAACCAGACCCTGGCCCAGCTCGACCTGTGGGCAAACAAGGACAAGTACGAGAACACCGTGTACCGCCTGCCGAAGAAGCTGGACGAGGAAGTCGCTCGCCTGCACCTGGAGCAGATCGGCGTGAAGCTCACCGTGCTGACCCAGGAACAGGCCGATTACATCGGCGTGCCGGTGGAAGGCCCGTACAAGCCGGATCATTACCGCTACTAAGCAAGCGCAATTCCGCAATAAAGAAAGCGTGCCCCGATGAACCGAGCCAGGAAACTGGACGGTCTGCGCCAGGCACGAATGCCTGGGTCCGGTACTGAATCGGGCCCAGGCATTTTAGTTTTAGCCTTATGCACAATACGTTTTCTTTTATTGACGCTTGCTCCACGACGTTACAAGATCGGCCAGCCGTGAACTCGCGGCACGAAGGGGGGAATGGAATGAACTTCTCGATCAGGGCTTTGGTCGTCATGGCAGGCATAGCAATATGCGCAGCTGCATCCGGCCAAACACGAAACGTGACCTACTACTACACGGACCCACAGGGTACCGTGCTGGCCACCGCGGATAGTGCCGGTAATATTGTCAGTCAGGTTGATCATCGTTCCTTCGGCGACGAGGCGTTGGGACCGAAGGAGAATGGACCCGGCTTCATCGGCCACGTCGAAGACGCGGAGTCCGACTTGGTGTATATGCAGCAACGATATTACGACCCCGCGATCGGCCGCTTTATATCGTCCGATCCAGCGTCAATTAATACGAGTCAGCCGCACAACTTCTCCAGATACGCGTACGCAAACAACAATCCCTATCTTTTCGTCGATTTGGACGGACGGGAGGCTTCACTTTACTGGAGCTCTTCCTCAACAGTCGTGGCGACGATTCGATATTCCACAACGGGGTCACCATTGCCCTTCTCTCGGCAGGCGATGGCACAACAAACCCGGGCAGGATTCAGCGGCCTCGTAAATGTCGGTGGAAAGATTGTCAACATAACCACCAAGGTTGAATACGTTGCGAACGCCGCGGGCCAACCTGGAGTCACCACATTAAACGTCGTACCTGATACAGCCACCGTTACAAAGAGCGGTCGTTCCGAGACAAACCGCGTTGGTGGTGATCAGGTAACCCTTGGCGCGGGCGGGGTGGATGCCGCCTCGGTCGTCACCGCAGAGCACGAACTTGGACACGTCGCGGGCGCCGGGGATCAGTACAAAGGTGGTATTGATGTAAATGGCGGCACGCTCCCTGCCGATGTCGCAGGGTCGGCGAACGTCATGAAGACGCTACTAAGCAACCAAGCTAACGATCAGTCTCTTCGTGAGATCATTCAGTCCAGCTCGAACAAGAATTCGTGCGCCGCCGGCGTTCACGCCAGTTCCGGAGGGTGCTAATGCTCAGGCTCACTGCCCTCCTGGTTTTCCTGTTTTCCCTCGTGCAGCCTTGTCCGACGCAAGCGGGCCAGCCAGCTTCCGCCCCGCCCCAGCGCTGTGAGTCGCATTTTGGAAAATGGTGCACTCTCGCCGGCGCCACGGCAAAGCAGTTAAAGGGTGTGGGCAACGATGACCTCATTGAGATCAAACCGGCTCGCCCAAATCAGCCCTCAGAACCGATCTACGCCCAGGCAACAGCCGAGTGTCGAACTGGCGTGGCAGACCGAATGGAACTCGCAAGCTTCACACTCGATCGCCCCTTCCGGGGGGATGTGCGAGACGAGCTGATGGTGAGACTCAGCGATACATGCACCCTTCGTATTCTTATTCCGGCCTGGCACGACGAAACATTTCAATGGCCCTACGATCTCGGCCTGAACCTGATCCGGGTGTGCGAGAACGAGGCATGCGAAGGTCGCTCGGTAGCCGAGTTCAGGTCGCGAATTAACATCAAATACCGCCGCCAGCTTATTCAACCCTAGGTGGGAGCCGAAAGCTATATAAAGTCCTTTTCGTGGGCCCCACCCATAAGCAAAATGTATCTCGCCTACGGCATACCTAGAGTCGTGGCGATATAAACGGGTTTCACTTCTATGCAAGGAAATCATTCCGTACATGAAGTCGTGACGTCCGCCGGATTCAACGCTCTGCACGCATCAACGGCGACTGCTCGAAGCTGACAGGCTGGCCTTGCTCGGCACACAGATGCGCTGTCATACCCGTGGCGACGACCTGGTTGCCAAACCGCAGCTCGACCCGCGCGGCATCCACACAGCGCCCCTTGTCGAACACATCGCCCGCCACCCAGCGCACCGAAGTGCGTGCGCTGGCGCCGGGCTCGAGCCGGACAGGCACCACCACCGGTCCGGGGTGCATGCCGACCGGCCCCTTGCGCGCGGCCCGCAGGATCACCCCGTTACCGTCCTTGAACACCGCCGTCGGCAGGCCCGGCACCGTGCAGGCCTGGCCACTGCGATTGGTCACCACCAACCACGTGCCCGCGTGCGACATGCCATCGAAGTCGCCGTTGCCCGCATCGGCCATCAAGGTCAGGACCTGCGGGGCGCACGGCGGAACAACGGGGGTGAAGGCAGGCATCGGCGGGCTCCGTACGCGAAAAGGGGACGGCGCCCATCATCCCGAATCCGCGTGAACGGGCAATTAGCCATCTTTCCATCTGGATGGAAAGATATATACTCAACGCATCGCTTCCAGGTGCCCGCCCATGCCCGCTGTCAGCTTCGAATTCTTCCCGCCCAAGACCGATGAACAGCGCGACCAGCTGGATAAGGCGGTCGAGCGGCTCAAGGGCCATTCGCCCGACTATGTGTCGGTGACCTTCGGCGCAGGTGGTTCGACCCTCAGTTACACGGGCGATACGGTGCGCCAGTTGCGCGCCCAGCACGGCCTTTCCGTGGCGCCACACCTTTCCTGCATGGGCGGTACCAAGGCCGAAATTCGCGCCCTGCTCGATGAGTACAAGGAGCGCGGCTGCCGGCGCATCGTGGCCCTGCGCGGCGACCTGCCCTCGGGCATGGCCACGCCGGGCGATTTCCGCTATGCGGCCGAGCTGGTCGCCTATATCCGCGAGCACAGCGGCGATCACTTCCATATCGAAGTGGCCGCGTACCCCGAGACCCACCCCCAGGCCGAGAACGCGCTGGACGACCTGCGCCACTTCAAGGCCAAGTGCGATGCGGGCGCCAACGGAGCCATCACCCAGTACTTCTTCAACCCCGATGCCTACTTCCGCTTCGTGGATGACGTGACCCGGCTCGGCGTGAACCTGCCGATCGTGCCGGGCATCATGCCCATCGCCAATTTCAGCCAGCTGCGCCGGTTTTCCGAGCAGTGCGGCGCGGAAATTCCCCGCTGGATCGTCAAGCGCATGCAGGCGCACGGGGATGATGCCGCGGCGGTGCGCGAGCTGGGCGCCGATGTGGTGGCCGAACTGTGCCGCCGCCTGCTCGATGGGGGCGCCCCTGGCCTGCACTTCTATACGATCAACCGGGCCCGGGCGACCACGGCAGTCCTCGAACGGCTGGCGTGAACGCGTGATGGCAAACGTGCGCGCCGTCACCGCGCGCTAAGCCACGGTCGCGGATGATGGCGCCTCCTGTGCCACCAAAGCGCCCACCCGTGATCCGCGCCACCCTCCTGCTGCTTTCGCTCCTGCTGCTGTTCGCCGCCACCCCCGCCGCCGCGCAGACCGAGGTCCACCGCTGCGTGGGCAAGGACGGGGGCCCGGTGTACACGGACCAGCCCTGCACCAACCTAGGCGCGCGCTCGATCGCACCCCCGGCCGCCTCCAGTGCGTCCGCTCCCGAAGGCACGGCGCCCACCACCGGGTTGCTCTGTGCCCAGGACATGGCGACTCTTCGAGTGGCGGTGGCCGAGGCCTTCAACCGCCGCGATGCCAACCGCATCGGCGGGCTCACCTTATGGACCGGGTACGGCAGCGGCGGCGCCGTGGATAACATCCGCAGCCTGGATAACGTGGTGAAGCAGACGTTGCTCTCGCTGGAGGGAGACGAGGCCGGCGGCATCGATGCCGTCACCCGTATCCCGGGTGCGGGGGAAGCCTCCCACCACGTGCATTTCGGGGTGGTCCGCGAATCGGGCTGCCTGTGGCTACGCCCGCCGGCGTGACACCGGATGGCGCGCCGCGCCATGTGAACCCCCCTCCCACCCGTTATCATGGGCGGTCCCCTCCGGAGCGCTCCCATGTCGCAGAACTACCCTGAATGGATCTGGCAGAACGGGCAGATCAAGCCCTGGCGCGATGCTACCGCGCACGTCATGTCCCACGCCCTTCACTACGGCTCGTCCGTGTTCGAAGGTATCCGCAGCTACGAGACGCCGGACGGCGCGGCGATCTTCCGCCTCACCGATCATCTTAAGCGCCTGTACCTGTCGGCCAAGATCTACGACATGGAACTGCCGTACACCCTCGATGAGCTGGCCGAGGCCTGCCGCGCGGTGATCAAGAAGAACGACCAGCGCGCCTCGTACCTGCGCCCGGTGGCTTACCGTGGCCTGGGCGGTTTTGGCCTTTCGGCCGAGACCCCGATCGATGTGGCCGTGGCGACCTGGCCGATGGGCCCGTACCTCGGCCCCGAGGCGCTCGAGAACGGTATCGATGCCTGCGTATCGAGCTGGCAGCGCTTTGCCCCGAACACGATCCCGGCGGGTGCCAAGGCCGGCGGCAACTACCTCTCCGGCCAGCTGATCGCGCGTGAAGCACGCCGCCTGGGCTTTGGCGAAGGTATCGCCCTGGCCTCCACCGGCCTGCTGAGCGAAGGCGCGGGCGAGAACCTGTTCCTCGTGTTCGATGGCGCCCTGCACACCACGCCGGCCAGCGCCTCCATCCTCACCGGCATCACCCGCCATACGCTGATCACGCTGGCGCGCGAGGAAGGTATCGAGGTGATCGAACGCGACCTGCCGCGCGAGTACCTGTACCTGGCCGACGAGATCCTGATGTGCGGCACTGCCGCCGAGGTCACGCCGATCCGCTCGGTGGACAGCAAGAAGGTGGGCAGCGGCAAGGCCGGCCCGATCACGCGCCGCCTGCAGGAGCTCTACTTCGGCCTGTTCAGCGGCAAGACCCAGGACCGCTGGGGCTGGCTCGAACCGGTCTGATTGACAGCGGGGCCCCGCGCCCCGCCCTTGTAGGAGCGTGCTTGCACGCGATGGGTGCTCGCGGCAAGACCCATCGCGCGCAAGCGCGCTCCTACCGATTAATTGCAGAAGCCGTTGGGGTAGCTCGACGACTTGTACGCGTAGAGCCAGCTGGTCTTGCCGCCATCGTTGGCGATGTTCCAGCCGTTGCCGATCGAGCCCAGGGCCTGGTTCAGCACCTGCGAGCGCTGCAGCACCGGCGTGGTGAAGTACTTGTCGGCATCGGCTTCCACACGGAACGAGAGTTCCGCCAGCGTCGGCGTGGTCGCACCATCCACGTACCACAGGGTGAGCGTGAACTCGGCGACCGACTGGCCCAGGTCCGAGGTCGGGCCATCGTATTCCTGCTGGGTCACCGTTACGCCAGCCACCTTCGACAGCGAACTGCCGGAGATATCCGATAGCGCCGAGGCACCCGGGAACTGCTTGATCAGGTCCGCCACCGTCGTGGGCGTGGTCGTCGCATCCTGCTTGGTCGAATGCGCCAGCACCAGGTTGCCCGGCGTCACATCTGTTTCAAGCTTGGTCGACTTGTTCTTGCCCGCACCCGAAACATCCGTCCAGTACGAGAGCTCTTCATCCGCATGGCGGAACTTGAACTGGATATCGGTGTGGTCGCCAGCGCGCGTGCGCACCGAGTAGCCACGACTCATCAGCTGGCAGGTATGCGGCGTATCGATGTAAGTCAGCGTATCGCGATCACCGGCACTGAAGCTGCCCGTGATGGTCTTATCGAAGCCCAGCGTGGAAAGCCGCGCGGACAGGTTACTCAGCAACGTGGCCGCTGCGCTGGACGGGTTCGCCGCAAAGCGCGACGGATCGACCAGCGCCTTGTATTCCTTGCTATCCACATACGCCGGTGAATTGGCGTGGGCGGCAGCCGAACCCAGCAGCAATGCGCCGGCAACCAGGGATGACAGCTTACGTTTCATCATGCGCGGAACCCTTCTAGTGGTGGGGAGCGGTGGTGGAACGCATGCCCGGCAAGGTGAGCCGGTACACGAGGATGCGGTTGTCGTTATCGATCGGCGAATCGCAGGCCTGGCCCTCCATGACGCAGTGCTTCGCAATGAAGTCGTTGTCGTTGCCGACCAGGAGGTACCAATCGTCCGGATGGGCCGGATCCAGCACGGGCAGCAGGTCCATCGCCTCCCACTTTTCGGAGAGTTGGGCAAGGCCGGCGCGGCCAGGCTCAAGCGAGAGGCCTGCGCGCGCGAGGTCACCGGGATCGAGCATGTTCACCAGCGGTTTCCACGCAGCTGCATGGATATCCGGGCGCAGCGCGCCGTCCTTCCCGATCACCGGCACCACGCCTGTCTCGTAGCGCGTGCCGGCCAGGTTCGTCGCGCCATTCGTATCGACGACGACCACGGACTTGAACACGATAGGCTTGCCACCATCAGCGCCCCAGCCATTGCCATCGCGGGAGAGCATGATGAAACGGTGGTTATCGAGTACGCGTATCTCACTCTGCGCGGCGGTTCGGTTCGGTGCGCCACCTGCGCCGCGATCGTCGTAGACGGGCAGCTGTACTACGTAGTGCCCCACGGGTTTGGCGGGCGCCTTGTTGCGCGAGACGTCATAGACGAGCACCCGGGTCGAGGCGCGGCCAGAGGCGTCTGCTCCGAACGAATCCTGAAGCAATGCGCTCTGCAGCATCACAAAGAGGCGCGTGCCATCCGGCGAGAGCGCCATGCCTTCCACGCCCTGGTTGTTGCGGCGTCCCGTCGCCGGTGCCTTCAGCGAGGTGAAGTCAGGCTTACCGTCCTTCCCGGCCGGGCGAACCGCCTTGGGCGGAACAAGAACGCCGATCAGCTTTCCTTTCGCGTCGAAGCGGTAGACATTGGCCGCATACTCGTCACCGATGTAGAAGCCGCCCCCGGGGATGAATTGCAGGGATTCGGCATCCAGGGAGATCTTGCCTGCGCCGATGCCACTCGCGGGCGAAGGCAGCACGATGCCGTGCTGGGTAAGCGTGCCCGTGCCGGGTTCAGCGCCCGTGAACGGTTTGCCGGCGAAGTCCTTCAGCTCGATGCCGCCATCCGGCGTCAGCGTCACCTTTCCGACGCTCTGCGTCGGCGACACCGTCATGGTGAACCGCATGCGATTCACCCTTCCTGCGTAATCAAAGAATACGTTGTGCTCGGGATCGTTCCGCCCGCGGTCAGGCAGCGTCCACAACACGCCGGTATAGCTATCCCCATCCCGCTTCCACGATCCCGGCTCGATCGCCAGCGACGAAAACGAGCCGAGTGTATCGCCGAGGAAATCAACGGTGCCCGCAGGCAGCGAACCCGCGGCGGCCAGCCCCTGGTCGACGTACGTGGTGCCACCCACCTCGACGCGGCGAGGCAGAGGCGAGGTGGCGATATCCGGCTGGCGCACCTCGAGGGACTGCGCCGCGGCGCCCCCGGCGAGGCAGGCTGCGATGAGTCCCCCGAGCAGGGCGCGCATCAGAATCGGACGTCCAGGTTGGCGAAGTACTGGCGCGGCGCCGACGCATGGAATACGTAGATGGTGCCGTTGGGATCGCTGGGAGCGAACACGCTGGAATCAAAGTTGCTGGCGTAGCGCTTGTCGCCCAGGTTGGTCACGTTCACCGACAGGCGGATGTCCTTCGCGAACCAGGCAGAACCGAAGTCGTAACCACCGGACACATCCCACACGGTGAAGCCGCCGAAGCCGCGATCGTTGGTGTAGGTGTAGTAGCGCTTGCCGGTGTACTTGCCGCGCAAGGACGCGAACCAGGGACCCTGGTTCCAGTCGATCTGCGTGGCGAACATCTTGGTCGGCGTGTCGGTCTGGATCTTCCCCTTCGTGTGCTGCACCACGCCTGCCTGGGTGTAATCGCTGGCATAGGTGGAGCGGTTGTATGACGCCGAGTTGAACCAGCGCAGGCTATCGATCGGCGACCAGACCAGCGTCAACTCGACGCCATGGCTATCCACGCCGCCCACGTTGTAGAAGCGGTTACCGCACGTCGGACCGACCGGGCTGCGCGAATCACAGGGGTTGTACTGCAGCAGGCGGTTATCGAAGCGCACCTTATACACTGCCGCCGAAGCCGCGATGGAGCCGGCCTCGATGCGGTAACCCGCTTCCAGGCTGCGCGACTTCTCAGGCTTCAGAGAGCCCTGCGAATCCCACGTCGCCTGGCTGACGGCCTGCGGGCCCAGCTTGAAACCACCCTGGAACATGGCGATGTTCTTGGCGAAGCTGGCGAACACTTCCTGCGCGTCATCCAGCTTGTAGCGAACGCCCGCCTGCGGCAGCAGCGCCTTGCTCGCACTGAGCTTACCGGTGGCAAACTGGTTGTTCGAGTTCGCCGGGATCGGCTTTACCGCATCGCCCGGCAGCGCTGTGGCATCGGAGGTGACATGCGGGCTCTTCACGCCCACATCCACCGTAAGGCGGTTATCCAGGAAGTTCATCGTGTCCTGCAGGAACGCCTGGCGCGTATTCCAGACCGTGCGCTGGTCGAACACACCCAGGTCCGGCGTCGCATCGATCGGCGCGCTCAGGTCGCGCGGGCCGGTAACGTAGCTGCTGTAACGCGACGCGGACGAGATGTTGTGCTCGTACCACACACCACCTTCGATATGGTGGTTACCGAGATCCCAACCCACTGAAAGAAGCGCACCGCTGCGGTTGATCGTGTACAGCGTGTTACGGAAGATGATCGGCAGCTGCTGCGGCGTGCCCGGATACGAGTAGGTACCGCTGTTCCAGTTATGGCCTTCGCCCGCGTCCTCATGGTGATAGACCATCGCGTGGATGGTGACCGCATCGCTGGGGAAGAAATCGCCCGCCAGGTAGTACAGGTCGTCGTTACGCAGGATCTGGCCCGCAGTGAACGCGCCGTCGGCATCCGTGTCGGCGCCCGAGCGATCGCACAGCTTGGCACTGAGCGTACCGGCGTTGCAGTAGGCCTTGCCGATCGCCTTGTTCCAGTCCGGAGCATAGCCACCCCAGTCCCAACCGAGGCCGCGGGCCATCTCACTCTTCGACAGGTAGAAGTAATCGGCCTGCGACGTGCGTGACGTATCGGCGAAACCGGTGATGCGCGCCCAGTCAAAGTCCCACACCGCCTTGCCGTTGAACTGCTTGGTGGTGGACTTGTTGTACGCGGACTGGTTATTCCACAGGTCCGATTCGGTGCGCGCACCGGACAGGTACATCGAGAAGCCGTTGTATTCGCCCGTATCGAAGCGGGCGAACGTACGACGGTTCTGGTCGCTGCCGAAGGTCTGCACGACGCGGCCGCCCATGGTCTTTAGCGGATCGTTCGACGTGTAGGCGATGGTGCCACCCAGGTTGCTGGTGGATGGCGTGCCGAGGTTGCCGATGCCTTCGGAAAGCTCTGCGCCAGCGAAGTTCTCGGAGATCAACGCGCGGTTGATCGAAAGGCCGTTGTAGTTGTTGTAAGCGCTATCGCCCAGTGGCATGCCATCGAGCGTGTAGCCCAGGCGCGTGCCACTGAAGCCACGCAGGCTGAGCGTCATGGATTGTTCGTTGGAACCCAGCGCGTCGACAGACTGTGCGTTCACACCCGGCAGCGTGTTCAGCACCTTCTGCAAGCTCGTGCCCGGCGGCAGTGCCTTCTGGTCCTGCGGGCGCGAACGCTGCACCTGGCGCGATTCGCCGGTGCCGATGACCGAGACCGCATCAAGGTCCTGGGCCTTCTCGCGCTTGCTCGCCACGGTGGTATCCGCCGTGTCGGTGGCCGCGGTGTCCGTCGCATGCACGACGGGAGAGAGGGCCAGGGCGAGCGCCATGGCGAGGACAGTCTGCTTCAACAAGGGCCTGCATCCTTTCAACGCAGGCGCGTCGCGGCCAACCTCCCTTGAGGCGGCCCATCACGCGCCGTAAGAGCTTGCGATGTTCGGACGTCTAAATGAAATCTTGATGACAGCTGAGACTACAGCTTGCCGAACTGTGCGCTACGACGTGATGAAAAGCATCGCGCGCAAGCGCGCTCCTACAAGGGCACAGCAGATCTTTTGTAGGAGCGCGCTTGCGCGCGATGCTTTTAGGGTCAGCGGAAATCGATGGTAGAAATGGCGCCCGCCATCTCGGGACGCGGTCGCAGCGACACATCCCAGCCATACAGTTCGCACAGGCGGCGCACGATAGCGAGGCCGAGACCCGCACCACCGCCGGTGGCGCTTTCGCCACGGATACCGCGCTGGAACAACTTCTCCGCATCCTCCGGCTTGATGCCGGGGCCAGTGTCGATCACATCGATGCGGCCATCGAGCACGCGCACGGTGACCTGGCCTTCCATCGTGTACTTGATGGCATTGCCGATCAGGTTGGTGAGTGCCACGGAAAGCACGGAGGCCGGCGCATTCACGGCAACGCTGCCATCAGAGATGAGTTCTATCTCAATCGGCTTGCCACCCATCTGCGGCCGCTGGCTTTCGATCACATCGCTGGCCACCTTGGCCACGTCGGTAACCTCGCCACGCGTCGGCCCACGGCGCTCGGCACGAGAGAGCAATAGCAGCGCCTCGATCAGCTCGGTCGCCTGGCGCGAGGCGCGTTCAATGCGCTTCAGGCGCTCACGCAGCTTGTCGGTGAGGTCAGGTGAGCCCTGCAGCAGTTCCGTCGTGCTGGCGATTACCGCAAGCGGCGTACGCAGCTCATGGCTCACATCGGAATTGAATTCGCGGTCACGCTCAACCACCGCCGTGAGCCGCGTAGCGTACTCATCGAGCGCAACGGCCAGCTCGCCCACTTCATCGTCGGCGAAGTGCGGCGCCAGTGCTTCGGCCTTACCCACGCGACGGAAATCGCGCAGGCGGCGGGCCAGGTCGGTGACCGGGCGCAGCACGCGCGAGGAAAGCCACACGCCCAACACGAGCGAAAGCAGGCCAAACAGGAACACCGCGGCGATCACACTGGTCATGAGCTGGCGCTTGCCCAGCTCATCACGCGATACATCAAATTCAAGGAAGCTGATGATGCCACCTTCCTTGCGCACCGCTACCTTGTAATGGTGCTGCTTACCGTCGCTGCCGACATCGAAGATATCGTGGACGCCGGTATCAAGGTTCTGCCAGGGCAACGGCGCCTTGTAGATGGTGCGATCGCTGAACGTGGCACCTTTGAGGATCTCAAAGGACACCGGCTGCTTGTTCAACACCTTCTGGTTGAGCGAATCGACCTCGTCCTGCAGGGCCGAGTTGATCAGCTGCTCTTCGACGCGCGTGCGGATATTGAGCGCAGCGAATGCGAAAAGCGCACTCAGGCTGAACCCAAACAGCGTGAACGTAACGATCAGGCGGAAACGGAGCTTACGTCGGGACCGCATCCGGATCGACCATGCGGTATCCGATGCCGTGGCGCGTATGGATCAACGGCTTTTCGAAGGGTTTATCAATAGCGGCACGCAAACCGTGGATATGCACGCGCAGCGAATCCGAATCGGGCAGCTCTTCGCCCCACACACGCTGTTCGAGATCCTGGCGCGTCACGACGGACGGGCTGGCTTCCATCAGCGCCTGCAGCAGCTTCAGGCCGATCGGGTTCAACTGGATGGACTTGCCTTCGCGGGTGACCGTGAGGGTATCCAGGTTGTAGGTGAGGCCGCCTACCTTCAGCACGCGGCTCTGCGGGCCCTTGCCACGGCGCGCCAGGACTTCCAGGCGGGCGGCCAGTTCCTGCAGGGCGAACGGCTTGGTCATGTAATCGTCCGCGCCGGATTCGAAGCCGGTGAGCTTGTGCTCCAGCGAATCGCGGGCGGTGAGCATGAGTACGGGGGTCTGCTTGTGGGCTTCGTGGCGCAGTTTCTTCGCGACATCGAGCCCGTCCATACCCGGCAGGGTAAGGTCGAGCACGATCACGTCGAAATCGTGAACCACGGCCAGGTGCAGGCCGGTGACGCCGTCGCCGGCAAAATCGACGACATGGCCCCGGTCCTCGAGGTAGTCCCCGATGTTGGTGGCGATGTCGGTGTTGTCTTCGATGACCAGGACGCGCATTTGCGGCACTCCGTTGTGCTGTCGCAAGAGTATTGCGACAACAAGCTTAACGGGGATTCTGTGAACCGGACAGCATTAAAAGAAAGGCCCGGACGGAAACCCGCCCGGGCCGAAAGAACTACTGCCCCGATACCGTCACTCCGACTCGCGGAATCACAGTAGGTTCTTTATAGGGGGTAGCCGTTTAAATCGCTGTTAACCCCTTGGGGGACCTGGGCTTGCGGGCCTTCGGGGCCACCGGACGGGCGGCGTGGCGGGCTTCGCAGTGGGCGATGATGGCCCCTGCGACATCGACACCAGTGCTGCCCTCGATCCCTTCCAGCCCCGGCGAGGCGTTCACTTCCAGCAGGAGCGGGCCGCGTGAAGAGCGCAGCAGGTCCACGCCGGCCACCTCCAGCCCCAGGGCCGAGGCCGCCTCGATCGCCACCCGGCGCTCCTCGTCGGAGAGCTCCACCGCCGCGGCGCTGCCGCCGCGGTGCAGGTTGGCCCGGAACTCGCCCGGGGCCGACGAGCGCTGCATGGAGGCCACGACCTCGTTGCCGACCACGAAGCAGCGCAGGTCGCTGCCGTTGGCCTCGCGGATGAATTCCTGGACGAGGAAGTTGGCGTAAAGGCCGCGGAAGGCCTCGATGACGCTCTGCGAGGCCGAGCGCTTCTCGGCCAGCACCACGCCGGCGCCCTGGGTGCCTTCGTTCAGCTTGATGATGTGCGGCGGGTCGCCCAGCATGGCCAGGAGATCGCTCGTATCGTCGGGGTTATCGCCAAAGGCCGTCAGCGGCATGTCGATGCCGCGGGCGGCAAGCAACTGCAGGCAGCGGAGCTTGTCGCGGGCGCGCAGGACGGCATCGGACGGGTTCGGCGTGAGCACGCCCATCAGCTCGAGCTGGCGCAGCACGGCGGTACCGTAGAACGTGCTCGAGGCGCCAATGCGCGGGATCACGCAATCCAGTGGGCCCAGCGGCTTACCCTTGAAGTGGATGGCGAACGATTGCGGCGCGATGCTCATGTAGCAGCGCAGCGGATCCAGCACCTTGACCGTGTGCTTGCGCTTGCGCGCCGCCTCGACCAGGCGCTGCGTGGAGTACAGCCGCGCGTTGCGCGACAGGATGGCGATCTTCATGTGGGTTCCCGGACGGCGCGGCGCGGCGTCTGCGAGTAGGAAAGCGAGGGATCGACACGGAACCGCCCAAGGAGCGCGGTCCGGCCAAGTAATAAGGGAAACAGCATGTGCCGGCGGTCGGTCAGGTTCACCTCGGCGCTAAAGCGCTGCCCGGCCAGCTCAATGTCGGTTTCGATGAACCAGCGCTCGGTGGTGTGGCCACCCGAATCGGTCACGGCGCGGCGCCCAAGCGCGCGCGCCTCACAGGGCTCGGCAAGGCCGCCCCGGCGCGTGGTGCGCACCTGGAAACGCAGCCAGGTGCCGTCCGGTCGCTCGTCCACCTCCAGCCACTCGACATGCAGCGACGACGAACGCGCGCCCGTATCGAGCTTGGCCTTGAGGATGGCGACGCCGAGCGACGGAAGTGCAAGCCGTTCGCGCCAGCCTAGGGTGATGACGTCAGTCATGGGTCTGGAGCGAAGGTGGGGTGTGGGGACGGCGAGGCCGTTGGGGAACCGGCCGGTAGATAGCGAAAGCATGCCGAAGGCAGGGGCGCGAATGCAACAAGGACGGGGCCGCCCCAAAGGGGCGCCCCGTCACGCCGATGAAAAGACCGTGAAGCCTGGCCCCGGCTTACCGCTGGTAGAAGGCCCGGCGGGTGACCAGCAGGTAAATGGCGCAGCCGATACCGACCAGGGACACGGCCCCGACATAGTGGGCCGGCCCCATGCCGCCAGCCGTTTTGGCCAGGAACCCGACCAGCAACGGCGTAGCCGCGCCGCAGATGGCGTAGGCCACGTTGTACGACAGCGAGATGCCCGAAAAGCGGATGGCCGGCGGGAATGCGGCCACCAGGATGGCGGGGATGACCCCGGCCACGCCTGCGAACAACCCGGCCAGCGGGTACAGCAGCATGAGGTTTGCGCCGCCGGCATGCAGGTCGAAGTACAGCAGATAAGTGGAAGCCGCCAGACCCACCGAACCGATCAACATGGCCAGGCCGCGGCCGATACGATCGACCAGCAGGCCGCCGAAGAAGCACCCGAAGCACAACGCCAGGGCCGCAAGGCTGCCGCCGCTGAATGCGCGCGCCTGCTCAATCTTGAAGGCCGTCTGCATGAGCGTGGGCGTCATGAGGATATCGACCACGATGGCCGCGGTAAGCACCCAGGTGACGAGCATCGAGAGGATCACGCCCGCGCGGTGATCGCGCAGCACCACCCAGGCCGGGAGCTCTGCGCTCAGCTCCTTGCGCTCGCGCATGCGGGCAAACACAGGCGTTTCGCTTAGCCAGCGGCGCACGTACACGGCGAAGAAGCCAAAGATGCCGCCCAGGATGAACGCGATGCGCCAGCCATAGGCGAGCATATCCGCCTCGGGTAACCGCGCACTGAGGCCAGCGGCCACCAGCGAGCCGATGAGAATGCCAGCGGTGAGCCCCGAGGTAAGCGCGGCGCAGGCCAGGCCCACGCGGTTGGGCGGTACGTGCTCGGCAACAAACACCCACGCGCCCGGGATTTCGCCACCGATGGCGAGGCCCTGCACGATGCGGAACAGCGTAAGGAGGATGGGCGCGAGTAGCCCGATGCTTGCGTACGTGGGCAGCAGACCGATGAGCAGCGTTGGCACCGCCATCATGAACACGCTGAGCGTGAACATACGCTTGCGCCCCACCCGGTCACCAAAGTGCGCCATGACGATGCCGCCAAGCGGCCGCGCGAGGTAGGCCACGGCAAACAGGCCAAACCCCTGCAGCTGCGCGATGAAATCAGACGCGCCCGCCGGGAAGAACAAATGGCCAATGGTCTTCGCAAAGTAGACGAAGATCACGAAATCGTAGAACTCGAGCGCGCCGCCAAGGGCTGCGAGAACCAGTGTTTTAGCGTCGCTACGGCCCAGCGGGCGGTGATCGACCAGATCGGTATCGAGGGTTGCGCTCATGGGTGGGAAATTAGAAACCTGCGTGGAGTGGCCGGCCATTGGACCAAGGTATAAGGATTCGGACGTCCAGACGGCCTTGCGCGCAATATAGCTGTCATGACTAGAATGCGGTCAAGTTTTCTTCGGAACATCTGATGCATTCACGTTGTCGCCTGTTAGCCATGGTGTCGTTCGCGGCGCTCTTGTCCCCTGCCCTGCATGCCACTGACTTTACGCTTGCAGGCGGCGAGGTGAAAGGAACCCTGAAGACACGCGTGGTGGCCGGGGCCGGCGTACGCCTGAACGATCCATCAAAACACCTGGTGGGCAAGGGCTTTCGCTCCGATGGCAAGCCCAAGGGCGGCGATGGTGCGGATACCGCCGATGATGGCAACCTGAACTACGGCAAGGGCGATGTGTACTCCAGCCTGTTCAAGGTGGTGAGCTCGCTGGATCTTTCGTATAGGAACGTCGGTATCGTCGCCAGCGCCCGCACCTGGTACGACAACACGCTGGAAAACAAGAACGTGCCGCAGGGCAGCGGCGCCAGTGCCTTCGCAGCCAACCAGCCACTCGACGACCACGGCCTGTCGAAGTCCAACCATTTCTCCGGCTTCATGTGGCTCAACGCCTACGCGTACGGCCATTTCGCCATGGGCGATGAAAGCGCGCTGGACCTGCGCGTGGGCAAGCAGACCGTGAAATGGGGTGAAGGCCTGTTCCTGCAGGGCATCAACCAGGTCAACCCCACCGACTACACCACCCTGCATCGCCCCGGCACCGATCCCGTGACCGAGGCACAGCTTCCCGTGGAGATGCTGTGGGGGAAGATGACCTTCAGTGAGCACTGGAGCGCCGAAGCGTTCTGGCAGTGGAAGTGGCGGCCGTCGGAACTCGATCCTTGTGGCACCTTCTTCTCCGGCACCGATCTGGGCATCGACCCCGGCTGCGGTGGCATCGAGAGCAACGCCTACTACCCCATCAATGCCTATAGCCCCGGCGCTGGCCAGTGGCTGAGCGATGGTTACCAGTATTCCGTGGGCGGGGTACTCCCGCGGTACGACAACATCAAGGGCAAGAACAGCGGCCAGTACGGCGCGACGCTGCGCTACACGTTTGATAAACCCGCCACCTATCTGGCCGCCTATTACCTGCGCTACAACTCGCGCAACCCGATCCTGGATGCCACCACGATCGATCCGTCCCTGCAGAACAACAACCTGGTGCCGGTACTGGTGGCAGCGGGCGCGCCGCTCAGCGATGCGCAGCTATCGGCCCGCCTTTCTTCCATCCACGTGCTGTGGGAATACCCCAACGACATCCGCCTGTGGGGAATTTCAGGCAGCACCATGCTGGGCGGCTGGAAACTGGGCGGTGAGCTGAGCTACACGCAGGACCTGCCCGTGCAGATCAATACGGCCGATATGTTCGCCGCACTGACCCGCAGCGGCGGGCCGATCGGCGTACGCAACACGCTCACCGCGCCCGGCGGCATCCTGTATGGCTACGACCGCTACGACCGCACGCAGCTGCTGCTGAACACCACGCACGCGTTCAAGGACGTGCTCGGTGCCGACACGGCGACCCTGGCCGCCGAAGCCGTGTTCAATCACACCGATCTGCCGAGCCTGGCCGACGTGCGCTACGGCCGCGGCTTCCACTGGGGCTTTTCTACCGAGCTGAATGGCGGCGGTTGCCCCGCCGTGCAGAACCCGGCGGGCTGCCGCAACGGCGGTTTCTATACACGTGATGCGTGGGGCTGGCGTGCCAAGGGCACCCTGAACTATGCGGTGGGCCGCTGGGCACTGAGCCCTTCCCTAGGCCTGGGTCAGGATGTCCACGGTTATTCGGTGGATGGCCAACTGGTCGGTGGCCGCAAACAGGCCAGCGTGGGGTTCATCGCCACGCTGGATAAAACCTGGTTCGCCAACCTCACTTACACCAACTACCTGGGCCACCAGACGTACGACAACCTGGCTGATCATGACTTCGCTACGCTTTCGTTCGGGGCCAATTTCTAGGCCTCGGGCGCGGTTCGCCGTCAGGCTTTTAGCACCTGGGCGAGCAGGGAGAGCTCGGGCAGAAGGGGCGGTGATGCCGGCTCCACGAGATCTTCGCCGATCTTTGCAATCAGTGCCTTGGTGAGGTCGGTGCGATTGAGCCCTGTCCTGGCCATGGCGGCCGCGAGCAGCCTCGCGGCAGATGACGAGAGCTTGAACGAAAGCCGCCGAGTGGGCATACCGGGCCGCGCGCCGACATCCTTACTCAGGATGGCATTCAGCTCATGCATCCGGTCTTCCTCGCGAACGTAGCGCGCCAGGTAGTACACGAGCACCCGTTTGCGCATCTCCGCATTCGCTTCAGGATCGACGCGATAAACGGCGGCATCGATCATATCCACGTAGATCGCGGGCAGGTTCAGCTCCAGCGATGCCACAGCCCGCTGGCGGGCATCGCGGATCGCAGGCGAACTCTGCTGCGGTATGCCGATGGTCTGGTCGCAAATATCGCAGACGCTGACCAGCACATTCCGCACCACGCCAAGGTCGTCTTCGAGTGCGTGGTCACGATAACGCAGCGTGGCGCGCACCCGGCCATCGTCCTCGCACAGACCATCAATCTTCTCGCCTTCGTGAAACAGTTTCACGGCTCACTCCTGTGCACGCTGAGAAATTCCACGTGATCATCCAAAAGCACGAACTTGAGGTACCAGCCGGCACGACGCAGTACGTGAACAACGGTGGACGGGTCACGATGATGAGGTGAGCAGGCGTGTTCGTTTCCACGCGCCTTCCGTACGATATCCACGACATCGGCCGGGCAAAGCACACCCATATCGAGCAGGTTTTTTTCCTGTCGATCGCGCCGGAACGCATGGATGACACGACCGCTGAGTAGCGCATCGAGCACGCGCTGCCTTACATCCCTGAAGCCAAGCTTCGCCTCCATGCTATACGACACCTATCGTATTCATCAACCCCATCCGGCTGGATGGGGCAGACACGTTAGGTTCGTTATGGCTTGCGGGCAGTCAGCCTTGTGCTCGCGCGCGTGTCAGCGATTACCGCGAGAGGTGCTGTCAGGAATCCAGCAGGTCGGCGACGGAGTTGAGGATTTCGGCGGGGCGGAAGGGGTAAAGCTCCACTTCTTCGCGGGTGGCGATGCCGCTGAGTACCAGCACGGTGTGCAGGCCGGCCTCGATGCCGGCGACCACGTCGGTATCCATGCGGTCACCGATCATGCCGGTGTTGTGCGAGTGGGCGCCCAGCTTGTTCATTGCGGAACGGAACATCATGGGGTTCGGCTTGCCCACCACGTAAGGCTCGCGGCCCGTGCACTTGGTGATAAGGGCGGCCACGGCGCCCGTGGCCGGCAGCGGGCCTTCGGAGCTGGGGCTTGTCGCATCGGGGTTGGTGCAGATGAAACGCGCACCGTTGCCAATGAGGCGGATGGCCTTGGTGATGGCAGCAAAGGAGTACGTGCGGGTCTCGCCCAGCACCACGTAGTCCGGCGCGGTGTCGGTCATGATGAAGCCGGCCTCGTGCATGGCCGTGGTCAGGCCCGCCTCGCCCATGACAAAGGCCGAGCCACCGGGCGACTGATCCTTCAGGAACGCGGCCGTGGCCAGTGCCGAGGTCCACAGCTGGTCTTCCGGTACGTCCAGGCCCGAGCGGCGCAGGCGCGCACTCAGGTCGCGCGGCGTGAAGATCGAGTTGTTGGTCAGCACCAGGAACGGGGTATCGCGCTCGCGCCACTGGCGGATCAGTTCAGGGGCACCCGGGAGTGCCTTGTTTTCATGGACGAGCACGCCATCCATGTCCGTGAGCCAGCAGGCGATATCATTGCGGTCGACCACGGGAACTCCTTGGGGACGGTAAGGGATCGATGGTCCACAAGCATACCGCCATTGTTTCCGGGCGGCCTTGGCCGGATCGGTCCTTGCACACGAAAGTTTTCCACGTGTGGTAAACGTTAGGCACGCGGGCCCAGGGGGGAACCGCGAGGATGGCTCGCTTCCGCGGCGGGTTCCGGACCGAGCAGGGGCTTCATGGCAGATCTACCGTCGCGCCAATCCATTCGCCTGATCCGCACGGCGGGCGTCATCGTGGGCATCGCGCTGGGTGCGGTGCTGGCTGTCGTCCTCGTCCATGACTATTCGCGGCGTACCGCCGCAGCCCGCAGCCAGGGCCACGCACTGGCTCGCGGCGCCCAGCGCCTGCTCGATGCCCAGTTGCATGGACTACAGCGCGCGCTGCAGGGCATCGTGCGGGATGTCGAGGACATTGATAGCACTGCGCCTGGCCTGGCCTCTGAATTGATCGCCAAGAACATCGCCGGCGTAGGCGAGCGCAAAACCGAACTGCGCGACCTGATGCTCGTGGGCGCCGACGGCCGAGCGCTCACCAGCGGCACGCCCGACCCACGTATTCGCGAATGGGCCACGACCCACGCGGGCGATGCGGCCGCGCTGGCGCTGGGCCCGCTGACGCGGAGTGCGGATGGCCGCTGGAACATGCCGGTCGCGCTACCCATGCCCCGTGGCGGCTGGGTCTTCGCACGGGTAAGCCAGGCGCAGTTCCAGGATGTCGTGGACCACATCGATGCCGGCCGGCATGGTGTCACGGCAATCACCGATCGCTTCGCCATCATCGTCGCGCGCACCGGGTCCGGCGATGACGATGTGGCCGGACAACCGGTTTCCGTCCTGTGGGCCCCTGGCCGCCTCGGCGGTGACGTAGGGCTAAGCAAGCTCGACAATACCGAGCGACTGGTCGCATCGAACGATCCCGCGATGTACCCGCTCGGCGTGGGCGTGGGCATCGCCGTCCGCGACTACATGGGGCCCTGGTACAACTTCCTCGGCGTGAGCATCGCCATATGGGTGCTTTACTGGCTCGGCTTCGCTTTTCTGTACCGGCGCGTGGCGGAAGCGGATATCGCCCAACGCCACCACGTATCGGAACTCACCGAGGCCACCGTGCGCTGGCGCCAGGCGCAGCGACTGGGCCACACGGGGACCTGGCGCGCGGATGCCCGGCGTAATCGCCTCACATGGGATGCCCAGGTGGAAGGCATGCTCGGTGTGACCGCCACTGGCGAAGGTATCGACGACGCCACGTTCTACGGTTACATCCACCCGGAAGACGTAGAGCGCTCCCGGGAGGCCTTCGTGCACGCATGGAGAACCGGCGCGACACTCAATCTCGATTTCCGCTGGATGCGTCCCGACGGTACGCAACGCTGGATTTCCGGCACTGGCGCGATCGTCGAGATCGAGGGTGAAAAAGCCATGACCGGCACGGTGGTGGATGCCACCAGCCGCATCGAAACCCAACGCCAGTTGGCCGAAGCCGAACAGCGCTTCCGCCTGATGTTCGAGCGCACGCCCCTGCCCGCCTGGGTGTTCGACCTGGATAGCCTGGAGTTCCTCGAGGTGAATGCCGCAGCCATGCGTAACTATGGCTACTCGCGTGCCGAGTTCCTGCGCATGGCGGTGATCGATATCCGCCCGGAATCCGAAGTCGCGCCGTTACAGCATGCCCTCGCCACCCAGGATACGGCGACGATGATGGGCCGCACCTGGGTGCACCGGCGCAAGGATGGCAGCCTGCTGGATGTGCGCATCCACACCACCGCACTGGAATTCATGGGCCACCACGCGCGGCTTGTGCTGGCTGAGGATGTGACCGAGCGTAGCCGTGCCGAGCGCGACCTGGCCTGGCGCGCCACGCACGACATGCTCACGGGCCTGGCCAACACGGAGGCACTCACGGATTTCCTCGACCGGCGCTTCGGTACACGGCGCTGGTACGAAGTGATCTACGTACACCTGCGCGGGCTTGACCTGATCTCCGACACCTACGGGCTGGAAGCCGGGCGCACCGTGCTGCAACAGGTGGGCCGACGTTTTGCCACGCTGGGTACCGACTTCGGCATGGCGGCGCATCGGCCGAGCGAGCGGTTCCTGCTGGCCGTGATGCAACCGGATAAGCGAGAGCGAGCGATGGAAGCGCTGACGTCGGCCGTGAGCGAACCCGTGCTGCTTGATGGCACATGGCACGCCCTAGATCCGGAAATCGGCGTGGCGACCCACCCGGCAGATGGCACAAGCGCCGAACAGATCATCGCCGCCGCAGCCATGGCCGCCCATTTCCACGGCGAAACCTCGGGCCTGCCCCGCCCCTTCGATGCATCCATGGCCGAGCGTTCGATCGAGCGCCTGCGCATGGCCTCGCGTATTCGCCAGGCCATCGACCAGAACGAGTTCACGCTGCATTTCCAGCCGATCCTTGATACCAACACCGGCCGCGTTCAGAAGCTCGAGGCGCTGCTGCGCTGGCCTTCCGTCGACGGCACGTTCGTATCGCCCGAGGACTTCATCCCGCTCAGCGAAGAAACCGGACTGATCGTCGAGATTGGCCGTTGGGTATTCGAAGAAGCCGCGCAATGCCACGTGGCACTCGAGCGTGCTGGCCATGGTGCACTGACGATCGCGGTCAACGTATCAGCCGTGCAGTTCCAGCGCACGGATGTCGCCACAGATGTGGGCAACGCGATCGAGCGTTTCGAACTGCCCCGCGGCGCACTGGCTATCGAACTTACTGAAAGCAGCCTGATGGCTAACCGGCGCTCGGCCATGGCCGCCATGCGTCGGCTCAGCGCACAGGGTACTCATGTTTCGCTCGATGATTTCGGCACGGGTTTCTCGAGCATGGCGTACCTGCGCGATCTGCCGATTGATTCCTTGAAGATCGATCGCGTGTTCGTCAGTGATGTCTCCACCAACGAGCGCTCGGCGTCGATCTGCCGGGCCATCATTACGTTGGCGCACACCTTGGGCATGACCGTCGTGGCCGAAGGCGTGGAGACCCAGGCGCAGCTGGCATGGCTCGCCGCAGCGGGTTGCGACAGCGTGCAGGGCTTCCATCGGGCCAGGCCGATGGCCTTTGACGCGCTGGTGGACTTCCTTCGTGACCAACCCAAGGACGATGTCGCCATCCCAGGTTGATCAGACCTCGATGGTGCGGTCTGCCTGCATGCCAGCCACGACCCTGTTTCGTCCGCCTCGCTTGGCTTCGTAAAGGGCACGGTCGGCGTCGTTGCGCAATCGCTTCAGGTCGTGACCCGAGAAGCGGGTTGAGGATACGCCAGCGCTGGTGGAGCACTGCACCACCACGCCATCGACGGTAGCTGGGTTCTGGTCGAGCGCTTCGCGAATCCGCTCGGCGGCGGCGAGCCCCTGCTCAGGCAGGCAATCAGGAAGAAGCACGCCAAATTCCTCGCCACCAAGGCGCCCCAGCAGATCGCCCGGGCGCAGCTGTGCGCGGCACACATCCACCACGTGCTGAAGGACAATATCTCCCATGGCATGCCCGTATTGATCATTCACCGCTTTGAAGTGATCGAGATCGAGCAGAACGACGCAACCTGGCACATCGCGCTGGCGCATACCGGCCAAAGTCGCCTCAAGCTCGGCCATGAACTGCTGGTGTGTAAGCGTCCCGGTCAGCCCGTCATGATGGGCCAACCACTGAAACCGGTTCCGCGAACGCCTCACTCGGACAAACCACACGGCGACAGACACGAGGACGATACCCAGCAGAGCAATGTAAAGCCTGCCGATCTCCACCGACTTCAACGTCAGCAACTGTTCGGCACGCAATATATCGTTCTGACGCGCCAGGTTTTCCGACTCCACCTTCGCCACAAGCGTCCGCTGCCGCACGGCCTGGTAGGCAAGCGAACGTGCACGCTCGTCATCCATGTTGCCATGATCCTGCTCTGAGAACTTCTTGAAGTACTCAAGGGCCGCCGCCGAGTCACCGCGCCGTTTCGCGACGTTGTAGAGCACCTGGTACGCGTCGCGTAGCCATACGTCGATATCAGCCACGTCGTACATCCCTACCACCTCGAGGGCCCGCTGCTGGGCCTCGTCATCGCGTCGAAGTGCATCAAAGGCCTGCGCGCGTTGTGTGGCCAGCGACGTGAGCGCCGCATGGAAGTTCGCCTCGACCACCGACGGCGCGATCCGGTCAAGGACCGCGAGGGCCTCAAGCGGCTTGTGCTCTTCGACGAGCAATTCGCTGTGGGTTAGCCGCAGCATATTGGCGAACACCTTGTCCCCCATGACGTTGCAGGCGTCGATCGCCCGCTTGAACTTCGGATCATCCGAGCGGAGCTTGTGCGTTTCGTACCGGGCGGCAAGCTCCGTGGCGAGGGGGCGGCACATCGTTTCACCCTCGGGTACCACCTCGGCCATCATCAGGGCATAGCGCACGGCGATCTCGGGTTGACCGGAGAACGTCATCGACTGCGACAGATTGTTGAGCAGGGCGTAGCGCGCTTCGCGATTGTGCGTTCGGTCCAGCATGGTGACCGCCTGCTCGGCTAGCGTGAACACGTCTTCGTAGTGCTTGGTGAAGGCATAGGCCGATAGCAACTTGCCCATGGATTTGGCAGCAAGCACCTCATCACCGGAATGGTTCAAGATGTCCTTGTAGGCATCCGTCGCTTCCAGATACCTTCCATTGAAGCTCGCCTCCCACGCATCCAGGTACCGCAGCTTCCATTTCTGTGCGGGCGTCATTACCGGGTTATCGGCATGGAGCTGCGCCAGCATGGCCGCAAAGCGTGGGTGATCGGTCAGCTGGATCGCCTGGGCTTGTACAAGGAAAGCGTCTACGGTTCCTTCGGTCGAGGACGTAGCGCCAGCGGTAACGACAAGGAGTGCGACGAATGCCCGGGCAAACCACTCTGGGCCGCGAAAATCAACGGAGAAAAACTTCACGCGCTGACGAGCCCGCCATCCTGGAAATCGGCCATTACGCGGTTTCGCCCCATGTTTTTTGCCCGATAGAGCGCGGCGTCAGCTTCGCGCCGGATTCTCTGCAACGTGTATCCCGACACCTTCGTACAAGCCACACCGATGCTGGCCGAATACGGGACGACATATCCATCGACCGCAACCGGTGCGGCCTCCATCGCTGCGCGAATGCAATTCGCGATGACAAGGCCCTGTTCAGCCGGACATTCAGGCAATAGTATGCCGAACTCTTCACCACCCAGTCGACCAAACAGGTCGACGGGACGTAGCTGCTGACGGCATGCCGCCGTGGCGCGCTTGAGCACTGCATCGCCAATGGCGTGACCGTACGTATCGTTCACACGCTTGAAATGATCAAGATCCAGCAGCACGAGGCAAGCAGGGGCTTTCCGCCGCTCCAGCTCCTGCAATTCACGCTCGAGCTCAGTCATGAAGTGCTGATGATTGGCAATGCCGGTGAGTCCGTCCTGGCATGACAACCGCTTGAACCGTAGCTGCGATCGCTTGGTGCGTAGCAGCCAGAACAGGACGGAGGCGAGAAGCACGACCAGTAATACGATGTAAAGGCGTCCCGCCTCGACGGCCTTGATTGTCAGCGCTTGCTCGAGCTGGAGGACGCTGTTTTGCTGCACTAACTTTTCGCTTTCCATTCCTTCAAGTATTGCGTGCTGCTGCACCGTTTCATAAGCCAGCGCGCGAGCCGTGAGATCATTTTGATTGCCGCGTTCCTGGGCGGCGTACTGCTGGTAGTAGGCGAGTGCAATGGTGTCGCGCTTCTCGCGCTTCTCCACTTCGTACAGCACCCGGTACGCATCCATCAGAAATGCGTCGAGATCGCCCGGATGAAATAGGGCTACTGTCGCCAACGCCGCCTTACGTGCATCGCCGATGCGATTCAGCGCCAAGTAGACGCTTGCCCGCTGGCTGTAAAGCGATGCTCGCCCCTGGAGATAGCCTTCCTTCTCAACGGATGGCGCAATTCTATCCAAGATCGCCAATGCCGCCTGCGGCTTTTCCTCTTCGCCGTAACGGGCACTCTGCGTAAGCAGATTCGCGTTTGCCCACACGGTAAAGCCATCGCGTGTGCACTGCGCGATAGCCTCCTTAAGCTCCGGGCCGTCAGGCGACAAGTTCTTCTGCGTGTACCGAGCGAACATTTCCTGCGACATGGCACTACACGCGGATTCACCGGGCGCGAGATCGGCCCGCATCATCTGGGCATACTTCAACGCGAGCTCGGGATGCCCTGCGGTGTTCATGGTATCGGCCAGATTGCTGAGCAACGACTGGCGTGCCACTGAATCCTTCACCCCTGGAAGCAAGGCGACCGCGCGCCGCGCCAGCGTGAACGCCTCTTCGTAACGATGATTGATGGCAAGGTTTTGCAGCAGCATCCCCATCGCCCTTGCGACCAGCCCTGGATGCCCAGAGTGGTCAATGACATCACGCGCTGCTTTCTCCGCGTCCGCGTAGTTTCCCTGGTACTGTGCCTCTGTAACTTCCATCTGGCGAATCCGCCAGTGTTGTCCCTGTGTGACTGGGGGTTTCTCTGCCAGCAACTGCGCAAGGATCGCAGCGTAACGCGCGTGATCTGTTCGCCGAATGGCTTCGGCCTGGTCGATGAGCGCCGTTACATCAATAGGCTGCGCGGCAGCAAGCGCATGCTCCGCCGAACACGCAAGGAGGGCTCCTGCAAGCCAGACCATTGCGTGCCGCCGGAGCATCGTCTTCATATGTTTGCCTCAGTGCGCCCTGGGTCCAGCGGACGAGCTCTTCGGCACGTCGTCCGCATCATCATCGTCTTCGACGCCGCCGGGGGCCGGTATCTCCAGCTCGTCCGGGTTGTCATGAAACGTATCATTACCGTGGTTCGGTCCCACCAAGACACGGGAGCCGAATTCCGCACAAAGAACACTGCCATCGCGCTGCTCGGCAGCGGTGGCCAGGACGGCAGACGCACCAGCCGCTTTCAGGCGCTGGGCAAGTTCATCAGGCGGCAAGCGACGCAACGACGCGTCACGGCCGACGGCTTCGAGCAGATCGATCGAATCGGACATCTTTCACTTCCCCTTAAACGCGGGGAGCCCCCTGCTCCCCTCGCGTTATGCCGATTATGTCACGCTTCCGTGACGGTCTCCGCCACCTTGTCCAACGCCTTCACACGGGCCCATACCTCGGGGATGGGCCGCATTTCACGCGCTGGGGGAACTACGACCGTCTCCGATACCGTCATCTTTACCCACGGCAGGTCACGCAAGGCAACACGTTCGATACGCGGTGCCTCGATGGCGAGGGTCGCGCATCGATAGACAATCACTTCGTGTTCGAGCGGGTAATCCTGGGCCAGGCGATCGACCAGAAGCTGACGGTATTCGGGCCCGGTGCCCCCGAGCCTGCCCAAAGTGGTATCGCCGGCCAGCGCCACCTGCCAGAGCACGAGGTAACTGGCATTATCAATACGGTGGTCGAACAGCATCAACTGGCTCGCCTCGAAATGCTGGCAGCCGTAGCGGCCCGGATCGATGCCCAGATCGGCATAGAGGCAATCCTCGGACGATACGCCCGCCTCCATATGCGCCTCAAAGCCCTCGGCGCGCGCCGCTTCGATCGCCTTGTGCGGCGTCCACGCAAAAATGCCAGGGTGGCCGTAGAACACAGCGCAAACGCTCTTTCCTACGCGCACCTCAGCCATGATCATCTCAAGCCACTCGCGGTAGGTCAGCATGCGCGACTTACCTTCGGCGTAGTTGCCCTGAAGGCTACGCACATCCGGGTTCATCCGCTTCAGCCACTCCTCGACCAGATTGTCGGAGAGGGCGGCGAAGACGACGTCCGCCTGTTCGATATGGCTGCGGGAGATGGGCGTCAGGTGGGAGCCCAGGGTCATGCCCATGCCGACGAGGGCGAGGCTTCCGGGTTTCGACGGGGCGTGGGCGGCGTTTTCCATCCGCGGATCGTAGGGCAAATCCGGGCGCAGCCCTATAGTCCTTTTACATAGGCCGTTTTACGGGGTGCCGGCTGGCGCGGTGGGGCGCGCCAGAATACAACCCCATATAATCAACCACTTAGTTATGGCTCCTAGAGAGGAAGCATCGCGCGCAAGCGCGCTCCTACAGTATGCCGGGGTACGGAAAGCGTGGCTCTTGTAGGAGCGCGCTTGCGCGCGATCGGGCACTAAATCAATCAGAAGAACTTGTAGTTGAACGACACGGTCCAGGTCGAGCCCGGGGCGTAGTACAGGTCGCTGGAGTCGTCGAGCACGAAGTACTTGCGGTTGAGCAGGTTATCGCCGTTGACCTGCACCGAGGCATGGTCGTTGAAAGCGTAACGGGCCATGGCGCTGACCAGGGTCTGCGACGACTGGTACAGGCGGACCACGCCGTAGCCGTCATCGATATCGGCCTTGGAGGGCCCCTGCCAGTTCACGCCGCCGCCCACGGTCAGGCCGCTCCACTCACCCGGGAGGGTGTAGGTGGTGAACACGCGGACGAGCGTGCGCGGCAGCGACGGGCGCAGCGCGCCGCCATCGGGCGACTTCACGTTGAAGTGCGACCAGCCAAACGTGCCGTTCCAGTTGCTCGAGAGCGAGCCCGAGACCTCGAACTCATAGCCACGCGAAGTGGTGCCATCCACGGAGCGATACGCCTGGGTGATGCCATCGGGAAGGTACACACCCGGCAGCGCATCGGCGACGTGATCCTGCTTGGTCTCGAAGAAGACCAGCGAGGTGTTCAGCGCGCCATCGAAGTGGCGGCCCTTGATACCCACCTCGCGGCTGGTGCCGAGCACCGGCTCGAGGTAGCTGCCATCTTCCTTGCGGTTGTTCTGCGGATCGAAGATCTGCGTGTAGCTGGCGAACGCCGAGTAGTTCGGGGTGATGTCGTAGATCAGGCCGGCGTACGGAATCGTCTTGCTGGCCGTCTCGTGGTAGATGCCGGCGGTGCTGTCGTTCGTATCATTCTTCCAGCGCGAATAACGCGCGCCCGCGATCAGCTTGAGGGGATCGGCCAGCTGCAGGCGTGCCGCGGCATAGGCACCGCTCTGCTCAGTACGGGCGATCGATACGCGATCGGCGGTGGACGAGAAATCCGGGTACGGGTAATCACCGGTCCACTGCAGGAAATTGCCGATGTCCGGCAGATAATCGCCGTGCGGGTACTCGAAGTAATCCGTGCGGTAGTGCGAATCGGTCAGGCCAACGACCAACTCGTGCTCGCGGCCGAACGCCTGGAACGGGCCGGAAGCGTACAGATCAAGGTTGTTCTGGCTGCCCCGCTGGAAGCTCTTGTAGGCGTAGGGGATAAGGCCTTCGCCGGTCTCGCGATCAGGCGCGCCATACACGTAGAACAGGGACGAATCGGCATCCGTCTTGCGGTGGCTCGCCATGGCATGCAGCTGCCAGCCGTTATCGAAGCTGTGCTTCAGGTCGGCGAAGGCGGTCTGCGTGGTGTTATTCCAGTGGGTCCAATCGGCTGCCGATGAAAAGCCGCGCGGCCACTTGATAATGCCGCCATCTTGATAGAGCACCGGGTACGAGCCCCAGGTGACGCCCGTCGGGCGGGTCTTCTGCCAGTCGTAGCCCACGCTCAAGGTGGTGTTCTCGTCCAGGTCGGCATCGATGACGCCGTAGGCCACGTTCTTCTGGTTGTGGTAGCGGTCGATATACGAATCGCCATCCTCATGCGCCGCCACGAAGCGACCGCGCACGCTACCGGAAGCATTCAACGGCGATTGCACATCCACCGTCTCGCGCTGGGTGTTCCACGAGCCATAGCTGACCGATACATCCGCCTCGGCCGTGCGGCTATCGGCATGCTTGCGCACGAAGTTGATGTTGGCCGAGGGGCTGCCCGCGCCGCTGAGCAGGCCTGTCGCGCCACGGATGACTTCAATGCGCTCATAAATCGACGGATCGAGCGACGAATCGGCCGAACTGATATTCAGGCTCGATGCGATGGGCACGCCGTCATACGACATGTTTTCGATCTGGAAGCCACGCGACCAGAACACCACTCGCTCTGAGTCATAGGCGGTGGAATTAATGCCGATCGTGTTATCGAGTACCGCGCGCAGGTTGGTAAGGTTCTGGTCCTTGATCCGCTGCTCCGTGATCACGCTGATCGATTGCGGCGTGTCCTGCAGTGTCAGCGGCAGACGCGTGGTCGATGCGGTCTGGTCGGTGGTGTACGCCGACACGGCCTGGCCCTGCACATTCACCGCATCCAGGGTGGTCGCCTTCTTATTCACTTTCTTGTCGCCGTTATCCGTACTGTCGACGGACTGGGCATGCAGCCCGACCGGCAGCAGCGCGGCCAGCGCCAGCCAAAGTAATGAATACCGGGAAACAGCAGATGGGTTAGACACAGTGAGACCTCTAGATCGGGAACGAATACGCGCTGGGGCACCGTCCAGTCCGCCTAAGCGACTGCTAAGCACCGCATTACCCAATCTTAACACTAATTGCGAATGGTTCGCATCCGCATATTCGTACAGGTCTCACTCTGCAGAAAATCGATAGGCACAGCCTCTTGTCATCATAAGATCAATCAATTTCTGCAATATTCATCTCGCTCCTATAGTCCAGCTATTGCGTTAGTCACGAGCCGGGTCCCTGCCCCGTCTCCGAAGCCAACCCACGAGGGAGAAACGCGATGTCGAACGAATCGAAATGCCCGTTCCACCATGCCGCGGGCGGCGGCCAGACCAACCAGGACTGGTGGCCCAACCGGCTACGGGTCGATCTGCTTAACCAGCATTCGCAACGATCCAATCCCCTGGACGAGGATTTCGATTACGCCAAGGCCTTCCAGTCGCTGGATTACAACGCGCTGAAGAAGGATCTCGAGGCGTTGATGACCGACTCGCAGCCCTGGTGGCCGGCCGACTTCGGCCATTACGGCGGCCTGTTTATCCGCATGGCCTGGCACAGCGCCGGCACCTACCGTATCGGCGATGGCCGTGGCGGCGGTGGTCGTGGCCAGCAGCGTTTCGCGCCGCTCAACAGCTGGCCCGATAACGTCAGCCTGGATAAGGCGCGCCGCCTCCTGTGGCCGATCAAGCAGAAGTACGGCAACAAGATCTCCTGGGCCGACCTGCTCATCCTTACCGGCAACGTCGCCCTGGAAAGCATGGGCTTCAAGACGTTTGGGTTTGCCGGTGGCCGCGAGGACACCTGGGAACCCGACCAGGATGTTTACTGGGGTACCGAGACCGAATGGCTGGGCGGCGATAACCGCTACGGCAAGGTCACCCCCAAGGACGATGGCGTACTCGTCGCCGATCCCCACTTGCACGGCAAGGAGGAGGACCGCACCGAAGGCGGCCGCAACCTCGAAAACCCGCTGGGCGCGGTGCAGATGGGCCTGATCTACGTGAACCCGGAAGGCCCCGAGGGCAACCCGGACCCCGTGGCCGCCGCGCACGATATCCGCGAAACGTTTGGCCGCATGGCCATGAACGATGAAGAGACCGTGGCGTTGATCGCCGGCGGCCACTCGTTCGGCAAAACCCACGGCGCAGGCGATGCCAAGAACGTGCAGGTGGAACCCGAAGCCGGTTACCTCGAACAGCAGGGCCTCGGCTGGCATAACGAACTGCGCAGCGGCGTAGGTGCGGATGCGATCACCAGCGGCCTGGAAGTCACCTGGACCCAGACGCCGACGAAGTGGAGCAACCTGTTCTTCGAGAACCTGTTCGGCTTTGAATGGGAGTTGACCAAGAGCCCGGCAGGTGCGAACCAGTGGGTGGCCAAGGGTGCCGAACCGTCAGTGCCGCTCGCGTTCGACAAGACCAAAAAACAGCTGCCCACCATGCTGACAACCGACTTGTCGCTACGCATGGATCCGGCCTACGAAAAGATCTCGCGGCGCTTCCTCGAAAACCCCGACCAGTTTGCGGATGCCTTCGCCCGCGCCTGGTTCAAGCTGACCCACCGCGACATGGGGCCGCGCGCGCGCTACCTCGGCCCGGAAGTGCCGAAGGAAGTACTCATCTGGCAGGACCCGCTGCCCGAAGCCGCCCATGCGCCGGTATCCGATGCCGAGGTGAAAGCGCTGAAGGACAAAGTCCTCGCGTCGGGCCTTTCCGTCGCCGAGCTGGTCTCGACCGCCTGGGGCTCGGCCTCTACCTTCCGCGGTGGTGACAAGCGTGGCGGCGCCAATGGCGCACGCATTCGCCTTGCTCCGCAGAAGGAATGGCGGGCGAACAACCCCGCGCAGCTTGCCAAGGTGCTGGATAAGCTCGAGAGCATCAGCAGTGAGTTCGGCAACGGTGGCAAGAAGATCTCGCTGGCCGACCTGATCGTGCTCGCCGGTGGTGCCGCCATCGAAAAGGCGGCGAAGGATGCGGGGCACGACGTGACCGTTCCGTTCTCTCCGGGCCGCACCGATGCGACCCAGGAGCAGACCGACGTGGCCTCCTTTGAAGCCATGGAGCCGATCGCTGATGGCTTCCGCAACTTCGTAAAGGGCCATTACAGCGTGCCGGCCGAGCACCTGCTGATCGACAAGGCGCAGCTGCTCACGCTGACGGCGCCGGAAATGACTGCGCTGGTCGGCGGCATGCGCGTGCTGGGGGCTAACTTCGATGGCAGCACGACCGGCGTGCTCACCGATCGCCCGGGCAAGCTCACCAACGATTTCTTCCGCAACCTGCTTGATATGCAGTACGAGTGGAAGCCCACGTCGCCGGCGCGTCATGCGTTCGAGGCCAGCAAGCGCGGCGGTGGCAAGACACCGTGGACTGCCAGCCGCGTGGACCTGGTGTTCGGATCCAACTCGGTGCTGCGTGCGTTGTCCGAGGTGTACGCGCAGGATGACAACGAGAAGAAGTTCGTCAACGACTTCGTTGCCGCGTGGGCGAAGGTGATGGACCTTGATCGTTATGACCTGAAGCGCAAGTAATCGACAGCTTCAGCACAAGCCACCCGGTGGCACGCCGGGTGGCTTTTTTGCGCACGGCTTCCGTCGCTCAAGCCATGGTGACCCGGTCGCGCCCTTCCCGTTTGGAGCAATACAGCGCGGCGTCGGCGCGCGCGAGCGCGGCATCGAGCGACTCGCCCGCTTGCAGCGTGGCGAGGCCAAAACTCGATGTCACACGATCAAGCCGCTCATCATGGGCGAATGCGGTGGGCACGCTGATACGTAACAGTTCCATGCGGGCGAGCGCGCCGTGCACGTCGCAGCCCGGCAGCAACATCACAAATTCCTCCCCGCCTGTTCTGGCCACCACCTCGCCCGGCTGCATGCTCGCCCGCAGATGGTGGGCAAAGCGGCACAGCACCTCATCCCCGCCGGCGTGGCCAAGGCGATCGTTCACATCCTTGAAGTGATCAAGGTCGGCAATGACCACCACGACAGGCTGGCCACCGCTGCGCAACACGGATACCGCCTCGTCGATGCCACGGCGGTTGAGCAGCCCGGTCAGGGCATCGCTGTTGGCCTGCGTGCGCAGGCCTTTCATGATGTCCGCCACGACGATGAGCAGGGTCATGACGCCGGTGCCGATCATGCCGGTGGGCGTGCCGATGGAGAGGACGGCGATGAAGGCCTCGTTGCTGATGACGCCGCCGGGGCGGGCGAGCCCCGCCGCGACCGCCACGCCCACGATGTACACCCCGAACAGGCCCATCGCCCAGCGGGCCACGGCGCCGGGGCCACGCTTGTGCCATAGCGTGGCGACAACCCAGGCGACCATGTAGGCATCGTCGGCGGCGGTGACAAACCGTGACACGGCCCGCCAGGCCATGCCGTGGTCGACCCAGGCCCAGATAAGAATCACCGTGGCGACGGCCCAGCCGGCCAGGACACCCCGCGCCGGCTTCTGCTCGCGCAGGCGAAAGCCCCAGGCCAACAGGGTAAAACCGCCGACCGAGGCATGGCAGGCCAGCATGGCAAACAGGACATTCTGGGAGGGCAGCAGGGCGCCGCCCGTGCGCAACCCGTGGCCCAGGGCTGCCGCCGTAAAGGAGCCCGCCCACAATGCCACGTGCCTGGGCAGCTTGTAGTGCCACCACACAACCAGCAGCGCACAGCCAAACAGCAGGCTGATAACGACAATGCTGCTCGATATGATCAGGTTTGATAGCACGGCTTACCCTCTGTGAGGCCATTGTAGCCTCCAAGCCACGCCAAACCGGCAGGGTGGGCGCATAATCGGCAAGGGCCCGATAAAAGGCTGGGACCGAAGGCCCGGCGAAAGATTTTTCGCCGGGCTTCGTGGCACGCTAGGCCCACACCGACATTCACGGGGAAAAGGCGTGAACGGAAGCGCCGCCAACAGGGCAACCTGGACACAGCAGTTCGCGATCGCCGCGGCCTACGCGGCGTGCTACGAGCTTGCCCGTTATTTGTCCTTTTCCCATTGGATGCTCACCGCCGGCCTGCGCCTTGCCTGCCTGTTGCTTGTGCCGGTTCGCTTCTGGCCGGCCCTTATCCTGGGCGAAACCCTGCCCGCATTTGAGAACGCCCTGCTCAATGAGCCGCAGTTCGGCGGCGCATGGGCGTTATCCGCCGCCGTGCCCATGGTGCTGCTATGGCTACCGGTGGTGCGCCCCCTGCGGCAGCGCCGGCCCTTGTATGCCGCCGACGGCACGCTACGGGTCGGTACCCTGCTGACGGCCACGCTTGGCTGCACCGTGGTCAATGCGGTGGCTACCTGCCTGACTCTGGAAGCGGCCCTGCTCTCGAACATTGGCGCCTGGCCCGAGATCTCGGTAGGCACGTATTTCTGGGCGTACATGCTGGGTGGTTACCTGGGTGCGCTTACGCTCACGCCCACCATCCTTGCCTTGCACGAGCGCGCCCATGCGGCGGCCCACATCAGCTTTGCCAGCGTGTGGCGCAGCCGGCTCGCGCGCGACCTGGTCGCCTGGGCGCTCCCCGTGTGCGGTGGCCTGGCCTGGGTGGCGCTTGCCACCGATGAAGAGCTCCTCCGGCAGATGGCACGCCTTGCGCTGCTGTTCCCCGTGTTTGCCCTGGCCCTGCGCCACGGCTGGCACGGCACGGCGGTAGGCGGCATGCTTGCCAGCGTCGCCCTGGCCGCGACAGGCACGACGCTGCTAGACCCGGCAATGATTCGTTGCCAGGCGGTGTTGGCCCTGTGCATCTCGGGCACGCTGATTATCGGCGGCAGGGTTGCCCGCCGCGCCGCCCACGCAACACCGGCGGCACGCGCCAGCCGGTGATGCGGGGAAGCTTCCGCGTTAGCGGAGCTTGATGCTGCACTCAGCCGGGTTCTTGCAATTCACCGGCACAAACGCCTGCACCTGGTGATTGGCGTAACCCAACGAATCGCTGTGCGAGGTCACCGCCATGGCGGAACCGGAAGCGAACGACAGGGCGATAGCAACGAAAGCAACAGCCGAACGAATGGACGTACGCATGGTGGTTCTCCGCAGTGGTGGTTGGAGTCCCTAGCGTAGCCCTCGATTTGCGTAGAAAGTGCTCAAGTCGCACTGCAGCACATGAGCGTATTCGGCACGCACAGCGTGATGCCTTTCCGCACGTATGCAGCCGTCTCCGTAAAAATTCCTAGGACATGACGACGATCATTCCTAGGAAAACCGTCTCGCTTTTTCAGGCTGCGCGCGTAAACGGCAAAGGCTCCTGGAAGTGTGGCGTGGATCGCATCACCCCACGTTTTTGCGAAGCGGTTCGTGGCACGCTTGGCGAATACGGCCACATGATGGGGAGCAGGCGTGAACGGAGGCACGGCATACAGGGCAACCTGGGCACAGCAGTTCGCCATAGCGGGCGCGTATGCCGCCTGTTACGAACTGGCACGCCACGTGTCGTTCTCGCACTGGATCCTCCCCGCCGGCCTTCGGCTGGCCTGCATGCTGCTCATGCCGCGACGCTACTGGCCCGCGCTCGCCATGGGCGAAACGCTGCCCGTTGTCGAAAGCGCCCTGATGAGCGAATCAACCTTCGGCGCGGCATGGGCGCTCTCGGCATCCACGCCGATTATGTTGTTGTGCATGGCGTGGATGCTGCCTTTGCGGCGCCGCTGGGATATTCACGACCGCCTCGGCCACGTTCGCATGGGCTTCATGATGACGGCGACGCTCGGATGCGCGTTGATCACGGCGATCGCCACGACGCTTACCCTGGTCACCGCGCTCTCGGATAACCCAGGCAAATGGCCCGAGATTTCGGTCGCCACCTATTTCTGGGCTTATCTGTTGGGTGCGTACCTGGGCGCACTAACCCTCACGCCAAGCATCCTTGCGCTACGCGAACGAGCCATCGCCGAGCGGGCACTGACGGTGGCTGCCATCGTGCGCAGCCCCCTCTTTCGGGACCTGCTTGGTTGGGCGGTACCTGTGCTGGGCGGCCTGGCGTGGCTCGCGCTGGCGACCGGGGATGATCGCGTACGCCAACTGGCGCGGCTAGCCATGCTGGTGCCGGTGCTTGCCCTGGCACTTCGCCACGGCTGGCATGGAAGTGCGATCGGCGGCATGTTCGCTAGCGTGGCGCTGGCCGCGACGGGCACGACGCTGCTCGACCCGGCGATGATTCGCAGCCAGGTGATGCTTGCCCTGCTCATCTCCGGCTGCTTGCTGGCCGGCGCGCGGGTTACCCGCAACGCCGGCCAGGCGGCTTCCACCGCTGCCCTCAAGCCGTAGGGCTATTACGGCCCACGCACGCTGCACTCAGCGGGGTTCTTGCAGTCCACCGGTACGGCCAACAAGCTGACCGTGCCGGTCGAGCTTTTCGACGCCGTGACCGTCACGGTGTCATCGCTATACACCGTCTCACCCGCAGGCTGGGTGGCATCAAGCGTGCCCTCGGTCGGTGTCACCACGTTGGCGGCATCCGAGCCAATCGGAAGTCCCGAGATCTCGGTCGTATCCGGATTGCCCGTGGGGGTGTATTGCACCGCGGCGCGGACCACGCCTGCCGCATCGTTGACCTGCACGTAGCGAACGCCATGGCGCTCGAAAACGTACACGTGGTAGTTCGGGCTGGTGCTGGCATCGACCGCGTTGGGCCAGGCTTGGCCCAGGCCGGTGGATGGCGGAGTGGCGGCCATCGCCGCACCGCAGCCAAGGGACAATGCAATGCCAGCAACTGCCATGGCAGAACGAATGAGCGAACGCATAGGAACTCCGCATCGGTTGGGTGGTGCCTGTAGCGTAGCGCTGTCATTGGGCAGAAAGTGAGCAGGCACATGACAGGGTCGTGAGCGTATTCGGCAGACCGGGCCCATCAGCGTGTTGCGATTCATGAGAATGCGTTAAGCGGGCATACCCGTAACGGGCCGCGTATCCGCCACGATGCGGCCCGCCTCCAGCTTCACCACGCGATCCGCCAGATTGAAATAACGATCGTCATGGCTTATCGCGATCACGGTCTTACCCTTCGCCTTGAGTTCGGGCAGGAGCGTCCGGTAGAAATAGTCGCGAAAATGGGCATCCTGATCGGCCGCCCATTCATCAAAGAAGAAAATCTCACGATCCTCGGCATAGCACTGCAGCAACGCCAGGCGCTTTCGTTGCCCGGTCGAAAGCGTAAGTTTTGACAGTTCGCCAGCATGGACACTCACTTGTGCCGCCAGGCCCAGCGTACCCAGCAGCGCGTCCGTACGCGCATCGGGGAGCGGCTGGCCCTGGTTATCCAGTACGTGCGGGAAAAGGAAGAAGTCGCCAAATACACCGGTGAAACGCTGCCGGTGTTCATCGCGCTGGGCTGCGACCGGCGCACCATCCACCAGCACGTCGCCGCTGCGGGGCGTAAGCAGCGACGCGAGCACGAGCAGCAAGGTGGATTTACCGCTGCCGTTGCCACCCACGATGAAGAGCAATTCGCCACGACGGATCTCAAGATCCACCGGACCCAATGCGACCCGGCTATCGCCGTCGCCCGGGTAGGCGTAAGTGACGTGGCGCAATGCCATCAACTCCCACGCTGAAGGAGACGACCTATGCTGAGGCTCACCGATACCAGCAGGTTTTTCGCTGAGATCAAGGCCGGTTTTCTGCAGGTGTCGCAGGCTCGCCGTGCCGACCCCAACCTGGCGCGCCGCACTGGTAATGAAAGCAATTGGGCCGCCAAGGAACAGTGCGCCGATGACAAACCGTGTCACTGTCGCAGCAGGAAGCGACAGTAACGCGTAGCCGACGTAGACAATGACGAAAACCGAACCGTAGACCACCGCCGACGACCACGCCTCATTGAAGCCGAGGCCCGTATGAACTTGCACCATCAGGCGCCGGGCTCGACCGATGGCCGGATGCATCAACTGCTCTGCGACATGCCGCGCCCGCGCGGCATTCAACGCCATCTCTTTCTTTCCCTCGCTGAGGTAGCGGAAATACTCGAAGAGCCTTTCATTTGCTTCGCGCAACGCGTCGAACCGTCGGCGAAGGAATCGTTCCAGAAGTACGGATGCGGCAGCGCTGGCCACGAGAAAGCCACCAAGGATGCCGAGCAGTGCGGGCGACACAGTCGCCAGGTACGCCGAATAAAGCACCACGAGAAGTACGTTGTACGCCAGCATGGGCGCCACCAGAACCAATGGCGCGATGGCCGCGACATCCTCGATAAGCGAGCCGAAAATCGCATGTTTATCGTTTGCCAAGGCTTCGTATTCGAGCTGGATGAAACGGTGCGACAAGTCGATGCGAAGTTGCGCGACGAGATCGCCGCCCAGGCGGGCGAGGATAAACTGCGAGGCCGCGCCAGCTAACAACACCGCTACCAGCCACGCGACGCCACCGGCCAATGCCGATACTCCCTGCGCCTGCCCGCTCGATGCCATGCGGTTGATGTGCGCCAGCAGCGCCATGGTGCAGACCGCGCTAACGCAGGAAAGTGCGATCGCCGCCGCGACCAGTCCGCGGTGCCGAAGAATAAAACGCCTGACGATCATCAACGCGTCCTTCGCCCATGGATGCCGGTAACGTGCATCGTGCCAGAGCGCGCTTGTGCATACGCCATGCGTTCTCGACGCAAAAACGGCACCACACACTAAATCGCGTGCCGCCGGGCGCAGAATCGCCCAGCGTCGTCGCGGACGCGCCCGCTGCGAACGGCGATTCCACCCCGGGCGCATACCCGTTACACACCAAGGAGTGTTCCATGCAGACCGACAAGATTCTGGCCGGGTGGCTGAGTGGTGCGGATAGCGTAGGTGGGTATGACAATCCGGCTGGCTCCCTGTACACCGAGGGCCAGACGCAGACGATGGCCGCAATGGTCAACGCCGAGATGGCGCTGGCTTCGAACTGCAGTTCGTGTACGGCCTCCCGGCCGGGTCTCTGCTGCTAATAGCTGGTAGCAGTACCGATAGCCGTGGCCGACCACCACGGCTATCCCTTCCCTCTTCATCTCCCTCACGGACTTTCGGGATTGGCCCCATGGATGCTTCGGCGTCGCAGAATGCTTTCGCTCCTGTCATCAATGTTGTCATTGCCGATATACGCCGGCGCCTCGCGGAATCCATCGCTGGCGAGCACAGGTTGCGCGATAGCGAGCGTGCGCACATCGCGGCCACGGCCGATCACGCGCTCCGCGAAAACGCCGCCCGAAAACTTAACCGCGTTCTCCTGCTCGAGCTGCATGCGGCCAAGCTAAGCCATGAACTGCCCGAGGGCGAACAGGAAGGTTTCGAGGCGTTCGTAGAACGCGCCACAACGGCCGCCTTCCTCGAAGCGATCCAGGGCCGCTATCCCGCGCTTCTGCCGCGGCTGAATCGTGCACTCGGCCAGCAATGCGATGCCGTGACCGCGCTGCTTGACCGCCTTGCGAACGATCGCGATGCGCTTTCCGCCTTTGCGGGCACCGAGCTCGGCGAACTGACGGCCCTGGACCTTGGCGAAGGCGATGTGCACGAAGGCGGCCAGGCCGTGGCCCGGCTTTCGTTTGCCGGTGGCACGGTGATGTACAAACCAAGATCGCTGCGCGTCGATGCCGCCCTCGATGATTTCCTCGAGGCCCTGATGCCCGGCGATACCTGCCGTATCCGGGTGCCCGCCGTGCTTGATCGCGGCGACTACGGCTGGGCGCGCCATGTCGCGCATATCCATTGCGTGGACGATATCGAGCTTGGCATGTTCTACCAGAACATCGGCCGCTGGCTCGCCGTCATGCGCCTGCTGGGCGGCACCGACATCCACTACGAAAACCTCATCGCTTCGTCGGTCGTTCCCTACGTGGTCGATGTGGAAAGCCTGTTCGTGACCGAAGTACCTGCGCCGCCCACCGGGAAGGGCCAGGCCGTCGACCTTGCGCAGGCCTTGATCCGCTCCTCCGTGCTGCGCACCGGCCTCGTGCCCTTCCGTGCCCCGGTGCTTGGGCTGGATGGCGTGGATATCTCCGCCATCGGCGCCCTGCAGGGCGAGCAGCCCAAGATCCGCGTGCCCGAGATCATCGATGGCGGCACCACGCGTGCCCGCGTGGGCCTGGTCAGCGTCGATATCGATATCGGTAAGAACCACCCGTGCACCAACCCGGACATCTCCCGGTTCTGGGAGGACATCGTGGCGGGTTTCCGCGCGATGACAGCCCACCTGATGCATCGCTACCACGAAGGCACTCTCCTCCCGTTGATGCAACCCTTCGTCGGCTGCCGCATCCGGCGTATCCGCCGGCCCACGCAGGCCTACGTGGAGGTGATGCGGATGCTGTGGCACCCCGCCTCGCTGCACGACGAGCCTGCGGCGATCGAGCGCGCCCGTGATTTGTTGGCACGAAACGCCGAAGCCCAACCGATCGCGCCTTCCGACCCTGTCGTGATCGCGGGTGAAATCGACGATATGCGCTACGGCGATGTGCCTGTATTCGTGAACATACTGGCGCAACCCCAGCTTGATGAGGTGTTCCAGGCGTGGGTCGACATGCGCATGGAGCTGGAAGAACTCACGATTCGCGGCGCGCTCGTCACGGCGCACCTCAACGTGCGCCTTAATGATGACAAGCGCTCGCCCTACGACCTGTCGGCCCGGCGCCCTTACGCCGAAGACGTGGACCTGCGCCGGCGACTGATGGCGCGCGAGACCGTAGAGCAACTGCTGAAGCTCTCCGTGCGCGGTGACGACGGCACCATGACCTGGATTAGCCCGATCCTCGGCCGTGGCGGCTGGACAATGCGCACCCTGCAACCCAACCTGTACGTTGGCCTAGGCGGCATCGCCCTTGCCCTCGCCGGCTATGCCGAGGAGATGCGCCACGATCGCGTGGACGAGGTCGACGGGGTGGTCGATGCCCTGCACGGCGTATTGCGCGTGATGCGCACCGCTGAGGATACCGACGAGCCCGAGGCCATCGGCGGCTTCATCGGCCTCGCATCGCAGGTGCAGATGTGGCTCACGCTGGATCACCTGCGGCCGGGGGAAGGCTTCCTCGAGAACGCGGTACGCCAGGCCGAACGCATGGAGGCGTGGGATATCGAGAACGAACGCGTGCTCGATATCCTCGAGGGGGTGGGCGGCGCCATCGTGCCGCTGATCAATCTGGCGGAGGCGAGCGGCGATCGCCGATGGCTCGCCCTCGCACGCAGGGCGGGTTTGCGGCTCGAAGCGTCGGCCATCGTCGATCACCTCGGCGCTCGCTGGCCGGCATCCATTTTTGATGAACCCATCGGCGGGTTTGCCCACGGCGCGACAGGCACCGGTTGGGCGTTGACGCGACTGGGCCTCAGTGACGCGGGCGACGCCGTGGACCGCCACCGCTGGCTTGATCTCGCGGAACGCGCTTTTGATTTCGAGGAATCCTTGTTCCTTGCCGAGGAAGGCAACTGGACCGATGTACGCAAGCCGGAGAGCCGCGACTTCGCCGATACGTGGTGCCACGGCAGCGTCGGGATCGGCTTCGCCGCAGCGGATCTCTACGAGCGCACGCACCACCCGCGCCATCTCGATACCCTGCGCCGCGCGGTCGATGCCGCCGCACGCGGTGGCTGGGGCCATAGCCACACGCTCTGCCACGGTGACCTGAGCACGTGGGAACTGATGGCCCGGGCGGCCCGTGTCGCCCCGGGCATCGTCCCGGAGAGTACGCCCGATGGCATCCCACTCATTCTTTCGAGCATCGAGGAACACGGCATCGTGGGTGGCCTGGCACGCGATGCGTTCACACCTGGGCTCATGAGCGGCGTTTCCGGGTCCATCGTGCAACTGTGCCGGATGCACCCGGCCTGCCGGCTACCTTCGTCGCTGCTGATGGAGTACTGCCGCGCGGCCTAGTCTGGTAGGTTCCCCAAGGCAGGGGGACAATCTGTCGTGAGGGGTGGCTATGGCTGTCACGCTTGGGTTGGGCCGCAAGTTCTTGCGGCTCGCGACTGTGCTCGTACTTCCTTCGTTCGTCACCCTGGCCGCATCCGCGGCTACCGCGCCCGGGTTCGTGCCCGGCTCGCCCAATGTCGCCGTGGCGGATCCCGCGGTGCCGAGGCCGCCGGGCCGCTCATGTGTGGTCCCGTTGTTCAACGGGTTCCAGTTCACCGACTTCTCGAATCACCCTTACACCTATGCGCCACCCACCGGTTGCGGCCGCGCGTGGTCGAAGGTGGTGCTGGAAGCAGATTTCTCGGTCACGGCCGGGCGCCAGTTCGATCGCACGGCCTCGCTCTGGCTGGGCGGCGCGAACATCTACTTCGGTACCACCCAGGAGCCCTCGGCGACCGTGGCACCCAGCTGGCACATCGAGCGCGATGTCAGCGACTTCGCCAGCCTCCTGGCCAATCCGCAAAGCGGCCAGGCCATCCTGGGCAACATCGTCGATAGCACGTACACCGGCGTGATCAGCGGTTCGGCCCGACTCGTGTTCTACCCCGCCAACATCCTCGCACCCAAGGTAGATGCGCCCGATGCGGTGTTCCCGCTCTCCGATGGCACGGCGGGTGGACCGGTCACGCTCAATACGGGGACGGATACGCTGTCGCGCACTTTCACCCTGCCTACGAATGTCGAGCGCGCCTACCTCGATGTCTTCGCCCAGGGCCAGGGTGGCGATGAATTCTGGTACTCATGCGTGCCGGACGATCTGGCCGATGAACTGCAGAGCTGCGGCGGGGGCGCCTTCCGCGAAACGCAGGTCTCTATCGATGGCCAGGCCGCGGGCGTCGCACCGGTGTATCCGTGGATATTCACCGGCGGCATCGATCCCTACATGTGGCGGCCCACGCCGGGCGTGCAGACGCTTAACTTCCTGCCCTACCGCGTCGACCTGACGCCATTTGCCGCGCTGCTCAACGATGGTTCGCCGCACACGGTAACGATCACCGTGACGGGTGCGAACGGCTACTTCGCCGTGACCGGCAACCTGTTTGTCTACCAAGACCACGGAAAGAAGAAGCTCACCGGTGCACTGACAGCGAATACGCTCCAGGGGCAGACGCCCGCAGCCACGGTAGGCAACACCGTGACCGATGCGAACGGCACGACCGCTGGCAAGGTGACCACCAGCGCGTCGCGCACCTTCCACACCGCGGGCTATGTCGATACATCGCACGGGCGGATCAGCACGGATGTGGCACAGACCGTAGCCTTCACGAACGCGCAGGACTTCACCATTGATGCGACTCAGTACGTGCAGGCGATCGATCAACGTGCCACGGTCGCGAGCACGACGAAGACCCGCGTTGGTGCGCTCGGTATCGGCACGACCAACGTGGTCAATTACGACTTCCCGTTATCGGCGCGGTTCGCTTATGCGTTCGATGCGGACGGCAACATCGTCTCATCGCCAAGCCACGTCACGCAGGGCTTCTCGCGGCACTTTACCAAGAAGCTTGGCGCCTTGACGCTATACCGCAGCGATGTCGATAACCACATCGACACGGGTGACACGCTCGCCTTCACGGGCGGCGCGGTCACGGGCCACACCGGCCAGGCCAGCACTCAGTCCTTCCGCTTCAGCGATAACCTGGGCAGCTGCTATGGCCGCGATATCGTCACGACCACGGGCACGCTGACTTCCGCCACCGACGGCGGTGGTTGCTCCCACGGTCGCAATCAGCTGCTGTGGTTCACGCACCCCGATGGCTCACCGGACACCTCGCGCACCGAGGATCCCGGTTCGTTCTGATCGTTGGTTCTTCGAGCCAAATGTGTCCCGGGGCCTGCCCGCCCCGGGACACCTCCCTCGTTAGTTACTCTCGACGAAACTGATGTGCGGCGTGGTGCCGCCCGTCGCCGTGCAGGTCCCCAGGGTGAGGTTGTTCTGCTCGTACGTGGTGCCAGCGTTACCCAGGCAGGTCGGCGCCGAGGTGCTGCCATCATTCACGGCCAGGTTCACCGTCACGTGTGATCCCTTGTTGAACGACACCACCGGGTTATCGCTGCCATTGCCGAAGATGTTGAACTCCGACTGGGTCCAGATCCGGTTGATGTTCAACGTGGTGGCGGTCTGGCTCACGCTGTGCGCTGTGCCGTTTACCGAGAAGGTGACCGTATCGACGCCACCGGACGTGGCCGAGCCGGTGAGGCGAATGGTGCCGATGCTCGACACCGGGACCAGCGCCACGCTCACGGCGTTGCTGTTGCGGTAGCAAGCCAACTGGTCGGGATACGAGTACCAGCCCGAGGGGCAACCCACCGAGTTGTACTGCGACTGGCTGCCAGCGAAGAACCAATCCTGGATGAAAGCGACCGGTGTGCGGCCGTTCGCCGAGTTACCGTCGCTATCCGTGGAATAGATGAACTGTTCCCACGTCTGGCATGAGGAATAGCCGAACTGGCTGCAGGTGGTGGGGTTACTCGCGATGTTGGTGTTGATCTGCAGCGAGTAGTCCGCCGTACCGGTAGTTACGCCGGTTACGGTGGGGAACGTGCCTACGGCCGATTTGGTGAGGCCGCTGGTGCGCGCTGCGTAGTCGTTGCCGTTACCGACGGTGAAAACGCTCTCGCTACGCGCGGTGGTCGTCAGGCCATTGCCGTTGGTGGCCGGGGGCACGGAAACGAACGAAGGCGGCGCTTCACAGCGTTCCGCCTGCCATCCCGCACTGGGGAAGGATGCGTGGAAGCAGCCTTCCACGTTCGGTGCTTGTTGCCTGATGGTCTCGTTCCATGACGACACCGCCTGGGCTTGCGCCGCGGCGGCGATATCGAACGATTGCTCAGCCGCCGATGCAATCGACAGTGAGCCGGTGGTGATCAACGCTGCCAGGACGCCCGTCGTTAGCAGATACTTCTTCATAGAAGCCATGCAACTCCCCTTCCTAAAAGGTTGAGTGCGGTCAGCCTCGATTCCCGTCCTTGGGTGATAGCACTACGAAATTTCTCAAGCGCAGGATGAAGTCACAGTTTGGGAATGCACGAATTCGGTAAACGAAAGGGGCGCAACGGTATCGTTGCGCCCCTAGAATGCTCTTCACAGATGTGAGTGTTCACTACGCGATCAGAAGCCACCGCGCATGCGCGATACAGCGGCCTGCGCGTTGTAGCGACGCGATGCATCCGCCATCTCGACGCTGACGATCGTCTTGCCAATCGGCGCCAGCGCAATGCCAGCGAGCTTCAGGTGCTGGATGCCGAACGGAATGCCGATGATGGTGACGAAGCACGCGATGGCCGACATCACATGACCGATCGCGAGCCACAAGCCAGCGAACAGAAACCAGACCACGTTGCCGATAAAGCCTAGCCCGCTGGTCCCGATGTCGTGGCGACCGGAATACTCCGCGCGGCTGATCGCTTCCTTACCAAACGGGAAGAAGGCGAACTGCCCGATCACAAAGCAGGCCCGCGCCCAGGGGATGCCCACGATCGTGATCATGCAGAGCAGGCCGGCAAGCCACCAGCCCACCCCCATCACGAAACCACCCAGGACAAACCACAGCAGGTTGAAAAGCATTCTCATGGTGTACTCCCTGTTTACCTGGGTGAGAAATTACCGAGGCTGGACAGGTGGAACCAGTGCTGGAAGGCCTATGGGTTGCGTCCTCAGCATCCGTGGTGTCCCGGTAACCGAGACGAGCTGTGAACACAACACGGTCTCCCAAGGACGGTGGTCACTCGCCCTATCCCAGCAAGCCACTCCGCAGTGATTGGCGATCGATAGCGAACGAGGGCGAATATGGCTTCGCGATCACCCCGTAGGTCACGCATGAAGATGGGCTCGTGATGCGCGATTCGATTACGCAATAACCGAAGCTTTTCCATGCTGCGGTAAATCTCGGATCGCAACGCTGCCGCCGCCCTGGTCGCGCAGGCGTGGGGGAATACGGACTTGAGGTGAGCGTTCCATAGCCGATCGTCATAGCGGCTCGTGAAGAGTTTCTGCCAAAACACTAATTTTAGCTCAGGGATAACGTTTCCCGTACTGGACGCTCGCCGCCGCGCCACCTGAAGGTCTTGTCTTGGGCTGTATCCGGCCGACGGATGGGGCAAGCTGCGTTCAAAGGTCGGCGACCATGGCCAGTCGATACCGTAGACCTGCTCGAGCGCCTCGGCGACGGCATTTCGCATCACGACTTCCAACACGTGAAGGTCGACCAGGAGTGCGCCAGATACCTCAGCATTCCAAGCGTACAGCGCCAAGGCGGCGTGATCGACGTCATGGACTGCATGTACTGCTTTTACGTAAGTCGACAGACGAGCCGGCGACAAAGCTGCCGTGACGGCATGCGCGATTTCCCTGTCTGTTTGCACGTAGCATCCTTGCTTGCGCGGCCCCAACAGCGGTGCTACCGTAGCTGTACTCGCTGTGAGACTTGCGGGCGCAAGCCTCCCCTCGCGGACAGACGATAAGTACACAAAAAAGCCGCCTCCAGGCGGCTTTTTTGTTGCCCGCATCGCTGCGACCAGAAGAAACTCTGGAGCGGGTGAAGGGAAGAAGATCAAGATCTTCCGTAGCCCCGCCACTGGCGTTTCTGCAGCATTTTCATCGACTTGGGCAGCGGTACCCGAAGCGATACCTCGCGAACTTAGCAGAAGTGCCCGTGCCCGGGCTAGCCGGTGCACGACTTCTGCCTCCAAAGCCAGCCCTTCCCGTTAGCCGGGCTAGCTCGCCGTCGGGGCCTATTTACCCGAGAGGTGCTTGCGCGCCCACGCTTCTGCGGTGGTGACAGGAATGGACTGCTGAGCGTTGAACGTCCCGGCCTTGGGCCAGGACACGCCGCGCCCTTGGGCAAATACAGCGCGATATTTCTTGATGTGGTGGGCAGGGTCTTTCTTCAGCTCTTCCAGCAGGTAGGGCACGGTCCAGACGTTCTGCTTGAACGGGCGGCCCAGCACGCGTTCCAGGACACCGGCCACCTCGCCGTAAGTCACCGTGTCGCCGGAGAGGTAGACAATTTCGTTTCGAAAGCGGGGTTCGAAGAAGACGATTTCCGCCGTGAGCACGCCGATGTCGTCGGGAGTCGTGAGCGTCACACTCGTCTCGGGACTGCCGAGGGCGTTGACGGTGTCATGCTCGAAGTCGACCACCTCGAACACGGGCTCGAAGAGGAAACTGGTGAACATGCCCGTCGAAATGATGACCCATTCGGTTTTGTCCTGAGCGCGGAGCAGCTCGCGCACATCTAGCTGGGCATCAAACAGGTCTTGCGGGCTGCCTCGACCAATCACCTCGAAGTCCACGCCGAACTGCCACGGGAAATAGCGCTTCACGCCGGACTTCAACGCTGCCCGAGCCAGCTTCATGGGCGTTTCGCGGCCCGCGACCATGCCGGCGCAGCCAATGACGGTATCGAACCGGCCAAAGACGGCCGCCAGCTCGTCAATGGAATCGTTAACCAGGTCGGCCGCGACCATCCGAATGCCCAGACCTCGCAGTTCGTCGATTTCCGCTTTCTTGCCAGGGTCGGTGGTGTGGATGGTGGATTCCCGCAGGAGAACGCTGATGCTCGACCCCGGGGCACGCGTGGCGACCTTTGCAAGGTTGCGTAACACCGGCAGGCCGAGTTCACCGGCGCCGAGAACGAGGATGGATTGCGGGGGCAATTGCTTGATGTCAGTCATGAGGATGACAAAGACCTATGCTTGTAAGATGCGCAAATGCTTCCACGATTTGCCACTTGCCGTAAGAAGGCACACGCGTGATACCAGGAGAAACTCATGACCGATGAGGAGACGCTTTACCACGCCGAAGCCGTCTGCCAGACCCTCGGAGAGGACGAAGATGGTGTGCGGCGGGAAGTCCTTGCCCACGCGGGCAGTCGCTGGGCTTTGGGTATCCTTCACGCTTTGGGCGTGAACGGTACGATGCGCCATGCCGAGCTACGGCGGCAGATGACGGGGGTAACCCAGCGCATGCTTACCAAGACGCTGCGCGCCATGGAGCGGGATGGCCTCGTGGTCCGGCGCGAGTTTGGCGAGATACCACCCCGTGTGGAGTATGAGCTGACGCCGCTCGGCATGGGTCTGCTGGTACGAATGTCGCCCGTCTGGACCTGGGTCGTGGAAAACGTTGAGGCCTTCCGCGAAGCGAGGCGTGTCTTCGACAGCCGAAGCACTGAAAAACCGTCGTGGCAGTCCCCCGCCACCTAATGCGCACGCCGGCTCAGGCGTACATTCGTGCGCGATGGCGCCCAACCTGCCACCCAACGGCCGACCTTCACGTCGCTATCGGCACTTCGTCCGGAATATCGGCGAGCTTCGGACTGAAGAACATTCTTTCGGCCCATGCGAGCCACGCGGACAGTGAAACCCTCGTGCAGGACTCCAACGGCAAACCGAGCTACAGCCGAGCTGGGCTTCTGGCCGTGGCAAGAAACGTGAACAGGCCAACACCCAAATCAATCATTATCCAATCCCAACCGCCCAAGGCCATGGCGGCCGGAAGCAGCAATACGGCTGTCGCATACACCTTGTAGAGGTGCCGCTGCAGCGGGGTCCGAAACACATAGCGATAAAGTCGACTTGCGAAACTTCGAGGATAACGTGCGTCGCGACGCGTCACCTCCGCGAACCGCTCGTAATCCGCTACCGGTGGAGGTTTCCACGACATCGGCGGCGAATACCAATCCGGCAGAACAACCGTCGGGCCAGGCATGGGTGGCGCGGGCGGTGGCGCGGGCGGCGCAGGAGCCGCTTCGGTCGCGAGCGGTGCTTCAACGTATTCGAAGTTTCGGCTGTAGTTCGTTCGAAGGTCGTAGGGATGCACCGACGTCACGGTGTCGAGCTTAATCAGGACCACGAAGTCTTCGCGGAAGGGGGTATTGTCAGCCTCATCCCTGCCCTTCCCAGATTCCAGTTCGTCAATCCACGTGTAGTCCGTGGTAATCACGAATTTCTGGTTCTCGTCGCGATAGCCGGAAAACACGGGTTGAAGGCGCAGCCAATCGCCTTCCTCCAGCGCCGTCGATAGGACATAACCCACATAGACCTTTCCGCTGGACTGCGTGAGCATGACGGGGTATGTGCGGCGCAAGCACTGGTCGAGGACCATTTCGAGCGGTCCAACGGCACCGTATCGCGCCAGGATGGCCTTGGTCAGCGACACGTTCGTGCGAAGCGGCACATTGAGTAAGGCCGGCAGCAGCCAAACGAGGACCGCTGAAATCACGGCCGCCTCGACCTGCAAGTAGGTTCGCCGCTCGGGCGAGGTGCTCTTACTGAAATACTGCAAGAACACGTCGATGCCCCACTGCATCGAGTGAGGCTCCGGCCCCACAATGCGAAATCGATGCGCGATGAGGACGCTGAGCACGAACAAGACGGCGCCACCGGCAGCCGCTAGAAAATACTGAGGGTGACCCGAAGCTCGACGAATGATGGACCGCGTAACCAAATACCGCGCGACAGCGAAGTAGCCGCTGACGAGGAAAGCCAGCAGCAAAGGCGCAGAGGGCACTGCCTATTTGGCCTTCGCGGGCACGGGTTCCTTGGAATCCGACAGCTCGCCTTTGACGCGCAAGCGCTTGGCGATGAGCTTGCCCGCCTCCATCTGCTCGCGAAACGCGCGCGAGTGCCTGAAGTTGGATTGATTGGCGGAGAGCGTGCCGTCGCCATTGACGATGACACGCTGGGAGCCGAACGGGTGCAACAACCAGTTTGGAAGGCCCATGTTCTTCTCCGAACGCGAGGAAAGTCCCCGCAGACAACTCAAGAATATAACGCAATCGCGCGCAGTGTCAGTGAAGCTCGAGGCTTCCTTTGCCCTGTATCGGCCAGGATGCCAAAAGATAGAGGGAAAATTTTAGCCGGATATTAATGCTGGGCAAGGCCCCGATTGCTCCGCCGTGCTCCCAGCGGCGTGCCTTAGCCCGCCAGTCTGGCCTCGACCGTTGCGCCGAACTCCTCGAGGCTACGCCCGCACGCCCGGCTCCAGTCCAGTAACTGGAGTCCATCCAGCCGCTTCTGTCCCGTCTCAGCCTGGCTTACATAGTTCTGGGACCGGCCTAGGCGGCCGGCTAGGTCAACCTGCGTCAGCCCCGCCTCAACACGGAAGGCCCGCAGGGTCTCGCCAATAACCGCGTATTCCGGCCGGGCATGGGATTTCTGGGCCGTCGTCTTGGGTGGCTTGGGTGGCAGGCGTGACATCAGATAAACCCGCAGAGTGGCGGGTCCACAAGCTATACACCTGATGGAGGTAAACCTAACGGGTTTATCGCGTGTTCAAATATAGCTATTGGGTTTACGTTAGCGTTTGCTCCGGGCACGCCGACCGCCTTTTTGCGTCGGCACGAACAGGGGCACTCCATGAAAGCAATCCTCCTTCTCGCGGCGTTGGCGGTCTTCGTCGGGCTGGCCGGCTGCGCCACGACCACGGGCCGGCCGTTTGACCAAGCGGCGGCTAGTCGCATTGTCGATGGCAAAACCACCCAGGCCGACGTTCGCTCTGCTCTCGGCGAGCCCGAAACGAAGCAAGACCGAGGGGATGGGACGAGCATGTGGCTCTACTCCTACTCGGAATCCAAGGCATCGGCCCGGGACTTCATCCCTTTCGTGGGCGGTGACAACCACCCTCGCCGTCAGATGCTCAGCCTGGTGTTTGACCGCCGTGGCATCTTGGAGAGCCACACCTCGGCCCAGACCCAAGACTGAGAGAGAGAGGGAAACGACATGGCGATTGGACTGCTTTTTTTTGCGGTTGCATTGGCTCTGGCGATGGCGTCCAAGAAGTCGCCCAAACGGGTGGTGACCTGGGCCGTCGGCGGTGCAGTGGTCGGTGGCTTGGTCAGCGCCGTCGGCATCCTCCCGCTGTTTGGCCTGGCTGGGCCGGGCATCGGATTGGGCCTAGGGGCGGTCACCGGATTTGTGCGCTCCTTCCATCATTCCGCGGCGAAGCCTCAGCAGGCGGCATTCGAAGCCACTCACAGTCACGACAATGTCGCCATCAATGAGGGGCGAAACCTGCTGTGGGCGCGGGATGAGCATGGGCGGGAGTACACGTTGGAAGCGAGGGAAATCCGCGAGTGGTCTCACCTGTGGGTTGCAGACCGAGGCTACAAGGCCAACAACCGCTTGCAGCTGAGAACGACCCGACTGGACACGCCGGTCATCACCATCCCGTTCAAGCGCCACCCCGCCACCATTTTCGGCGCGCCGAAGAATGCGCAGGAATGCGAGGAATGGCATGGGAGACTCAGCGCCTTCCTGCAACGCTAAAGCTCGGAGGCGAGGCCGGCCATGCCGCGCCTTCTCGATTCGACCCTAACCACGGAAGGATGCACGATGACTCTCACCACCCCGACAGAAGAGCACTTTGCCGCCCTCATCGGCGATGCTGTGTCCCTCAACGACACCCTCGGCAACCATCGGTGGCCGCAGGCTCGCCATCATGTCCGTATGCTGGCCACGCGAGCCGCGGCTTTGGGGCATCTATCGATTCGAAGTGCAGCGCTCGACCTCTTGGCAGGCCTTGAAGCCTCAGTTCGACCCGACCCGTCTTTGTGGAAGCCCCGGTTGGTGGCACTCAATGAGGTCATCGACAAGGCCCTGGATGACTCGGACGGCGCAACACCGGCCGGATAGGCCCCGAGACAAGCAGCAATTCGATTATCCGGCGCCTCACGGGACCACCACCCTCTCTACCACCTCGACACCGAGCCGTACCTGCAGGGTGCGAACGCGGGGCGGAAGTGTGCCCGCAATGACGAGCACTGCCCGTGTGTCCGGTTCTCTTTTCGGCTCAACCGCCGCCATCGCGCGCAACACCGCCGCATATTTGATGCACTGATAGAGCCCACGGGTGAGATCACCTTCGCCCGATGAAGCCGGCTTGCACTCGACGGCTATCCACTCGCGGCCGGTGTCAAAAAACACATCGGCGCGGTCTCCGGACGGAAGGAGCTTCTCACTATTTCCGAAGCGGCCACCGGTTTTCAAACCAACGCGCTCTGGGTTCCTGCGAACATATTCCTTCAAGCGCTTGTGCGCCTCGCTCTCGCCCCCTGCCCGCATTTGGGCCGCCTGCTGAAGCAGGTCACCAAAGTCCTCGTCCAGCGGCTTCAGGCGCAGCGCGGCAAGCACATCAGGCCAGCGGTGGTAGGCATAAATCTCCTTTTCTTTGGCCTCGGTGATGCGGCGCCGCTGCGCGGGCGGCATCGTCTTCCACGCCTGGTCGCTGATGAACCACCCAAAGCCTGCGCCAGGCGTCTTATGCGTGGCATTGATAGCCAGGCATTGGATGGGAGGGATGGACTCGCCCCACTCTTTGCCTAAGTCCATCAGCGTCTGACCCACACTGCCGAGCACATAATTGAGGTTGCGAGGATTCGGCATGCCGAGTTCCGCGGCCAGCGTCCCGTAAGTGAGGTGGGCCTCCGAGCGGGCCTGTCGGACCAACACCGGAAGCGCTTCCCGGGCGCGTTCCTGGTACAGCTCATCGCCAGCCCACATCGGCCTAGCGGCAATGGCGGTTTCTTTCGTTGTCATCGTTGATTCCATTGACCATCAATTGCGAAAAAACCATCCCGCTGCCTAATTCGTCAGAGTAAAGAGCCATCTGGCGCCCGTGCTCACTCGGGAGGGGTAAAGACACTTGTGCCGCTGCGCCCGTGTGGCCATCACCGTTTTGGCTTCATCCGCACGAACCACTGCCCAGCTGACTCTTCAACGGTCTCCAGGCCGGGATGGTTCTTGACCATATTCAGAAGGCCTGAGTGCCCATAAGTCTTAGGAGAAAAAGCAGGATCGGTGCGTTTGAGGTATTGGCCCAACGGACTGAGCAACACTTTGCCCTCCGGGGTGCTGCCCGCCAACAGTTGCACCGCATCCGTGAGGAACGCCGGATGTTTGCGATTCGTTGCCTTGGCTGGCGCTGCCGGCGGGGCTTTCGCCGCCTTGCTGGGCAGGCTTGCGGGCTCTACCGGCGGCGGTTCCGTTGGCTTCACCCACTCAAAAAATTCATCACTGGCGTTGCGCAACGCATCAGGCGTCTTGGCTTCGCCCACGATGCACACCTTGGCGTTGCGTTCGCGCAGCTTGCGGCACAGGTACGCAAAGTCCGAATCGCTCGTGACCAGGCAAAACACCTCGGCGCGTCGATCAAATAGGACCTCAAGCGCATCCAGCGCGAGCGCGATATCCGCGGTGTTCTTGCCCGGCGCATATTGGAACTGAACGCACGGCGTGAACGCCTGGCTGACCAAGGTTTCTTGCCAGCGTCCCGCGAGCGTGCCGGGATTGCCGTAGCCTCGGCGGACCACCACCCGCCCAAACTGCGCGGCCATCTTTACCGCGTGCGCCACGATATCGGGCGATACGTTATCGCAGTCGACCAAAACGGCGACGCGGCAATCAGCGTTTTCCATGGCTCCCCCTTTGCCTGACAGTGTAGGCAATGCAGCCGAGTCAAAGCCCCGGGAATGCCGTGCTCATTCAACATTTGCCGATTTTGGCTTGCTCACGCCTCGGCCTTCTCAGTGTCGGCGGGCACTTCCGGGGGCTGAGGCCGCGGCCCCTTCTTTTTCCGGAACACCTCGCCTTCCGCCCGTGCCCGCGCCTCCCGTTCCCTCTCGGATTTCTGGTGCGCCAGGTAGGCTTCGAAGCGGCCGGCAACATACGCGGTCGTCGGAAGATAGGGGAAGGGCAGCCCGTCAAGCACCGCTTGGCATTCGAGCACCGTCCCCGCTGCGATGTAATGCCGGCGGTCGATGCCATCGCCAGGACTGTGCCCATTGATGGCGTGGATGAGACTGTCGGCGACCTTGTGGCGCTCCATGAGGGTGGTCAGGTTGTGCCGAAAGCAGTGCATCGTCTTTCGCGGGCTGCTGATGCCACAGGTTTCCCGCAAATGAGTGCCATTGAACCAGCCGCCCACGGACTTGCCCGGCCCGCCCTCGCGGTGCTTATTGAGCCCGGGGAAGAGATCCTCGGCCTTGCTCTCTCGCACATCGTCGAGGTATTGCTCAAAGCCGAGGTCGAGCAAGGCTTGCGGCACGGGGATGGCCCGGATGCTGTAGGTGGATTTCACGCTTTGGCCGAGATGTCGCTTGCCGATGTCGAACACCAGCACCTGGTGTTCGATATCGTTCTCATCCAAATAGGGCTTTCGCACCACATCGTCCAGGGTCAGCTGCGACGCTTCGTTGACGCGCATGCCCGTGAAATAGCAAATGAGCGGTACCCAGTACTTATGCGGTGCGTTGTGGTCGCGCAGGGCAATGGGGTCGAAGATGAGGCGAATATCGGCATGGCTGAAGATGTCTTTTTTCTTTCGCACCATGCCCGCTTCGTCGCGCCGGTACCGCTTCGTGTCGAGGTAGTGGAAAGGGTTCTCGGCCAAGTCCCCGCACTTCATCAACCAATTCATCAGCGCGTTCACGTGCATCAGGTGCTTGTGCTGAGTTCCAAGATGAATGCAGCGAACCTTGTCCTTGAGTGCCAACGCGGCGGTTTGCCGCGCAGAGAGCCCGTCGAATTGCGGCAAATGACGCTTATTGCGCGGCCAGCTGGCCAGCACCTTGGCGAAGTCGACGGCGTCTTGCGGGCCGAGCGTGCGAATGGGTCGGTCGCCCACCACATCCAGAAGCAGGTCGAGCGCGTATTGGCGGTCGCGCGTGGCAGGCGTGGCTCGCTTTTCGCCGTTGCGCACGTTGGCCAGGTGCAACTCGCACAGCTCACTCAACAGCTTTCCGCCATCGGCGAGAAGCGCGGGTTCCGGCGCTGCCTCCGGCCGGTGCTTCGCCACATATTTCCGCTTGCGCGGCCATGGGCTATTCCGTGTGGAAGTTGGTCGCACCGGACTTGAGTGACCAACGGCAGCCACCGCAGTGGGCTGCCCAGATGGAGTGCCGCCAATTGCCGTGGCATCACGGGCATCGTCCATGGCCCACATGCGCTCAATGAACGCCATCCCCAGCCGGTGCCCTTCTTCGCTGTGGGGCGAAAAGTGAATCACCCCATCAGGCCCGGCGTGCAGGTCGTAGAGGGGCGCGCGCATCGAAGTTGGCGACGAACTGACGGGAGACATGGCAGGGCAGGAATGACGGGGGCCATGTGATAACGCCCACAGAAAATCCGTCAATCCTCGACCACGTCACAAACGGGCCGTTCTTGCGCATCAAAGTCGCATTTTCGGCAAATCAGCAAGAGCTTGACGACCGCGAACGGTATGCGACGGTGGGACCATGAACACCCCTTCGCCCTTCTTTTTTGCTTTCCACAAACGGACCTCAACCGTATACGGAACAGTATGAGGGGTCTAAATGTGTTACTACAGAAAATGCAATAACTACCTAGCCCATATCACAAATTTTTCCCGGATACTCTGACTTGATTTTCCGATTACTCTTCGAAAGTTGAATCGCTCTCCCAACCTTCCAGCGCACCCAAACCGTTTCCGCCGTGAGCAAACGCGCGCCCAGAAACCTCGAGCTAACCCTCAAAATGGTCGTGCGGATATTTGCCGCTTTTACATATCGAAATGCAGACCAAGTTGATTACATGTAATTGAGATCTCGTTCCCTGCCTCCGTTACCGGCTGGGCGGGCGCAAATCGCAGGTCGGCATCGAGCAACCGGCATCGGTTACTCGATGGGGACCAACACTCAGGGGCGAGACCTTCGATGACCAACGGCCTATGCGGCTTATGCGAGACCTCCAACGTACCTCTGGTTCGCTCCCATATTTACCCGCGCTGGTGCACCGAGGTCGTTCAAGGCGATGCGAAAATGATGTTCACTGTCTCCCCGCACGCCCACATCCGGCCCACCCCGCTGCACGGCGGCGGCGAATATGACCGCATCGTCTGCGACCCCTGCGAGCAGTCTTTCAAAGCAGCTGACGACTGCTTCCTTTCTCTCTATCGGAACCGGCTCGCAGGCAAGGAAATTCGCGACCCCAACGGCGCTTCCGGAGTGGTGTATGCCGGATTGGACCAGACACTGTTGCAGCGGTTTTTCCTAACCTGCCTGTTTCGAGCGCACCTGAGCCGCCGCCCGGCCCACCGCAACGTCGACTTAGGGCCGTATTTGGTCCGCATGCGCCAGGTACTGCTGCGGCCGCCAGAGACGGTACCGGACATGCCCGTGACGCTGGTCCGCGAATCGCACCAGTTCGGTCGCGCCATTCATATGCCCCACCAGACCCGTTTTGGCGGCGTCAGGTTCTGGCGTCTGGCACTGCCCCACTTCACGGGCATGGTTCGCATCGGAGGTCCGGTGCACGGCTATGTGCCGATGCTTGGCTTGGCGCTGGGACGGCATGCTGAGGTGTGGATGCCAGACCTTCTTGATGTCCCCGTCGACCTGCTGCGGACCCTTGGACGCGCGAAGGCACACCACGGCGACGCCATTGACCGGCTGGTCGCCAAAGCGATGAGACCTGCTCGCACAAACCAACCTTAGTCGCCAACGGGACTGATGGCGACTTCAAGCACCGGGGCGGCAGGGTAAACCCTCGAGCAGTGACGCCCGTTCCGAAACCGGACTCGTTTTCCTGTTGCCGAAGTTCAACCTTAACCCACGCGAGAAAAGGGCAATGAGTTTCTGATGTAAGTGTTGAAGTACTGCCCTTTCGATGACGCCTGCATAAAGGAGTCGTACATTGCCCCACTCACGTTGAAGTATTGATAGACCGCGCCATCTTTAAACTCCACCTCAAGTGTCTCGGAGGCAGCGTCGTAGCCCGCGGACATAATGTTTGACGACGAAACAGGGTCACGCATCATCTATTCATTCTCCTTTTTTTTCGTCGTCCACGATGGGCGAGCGCGTAATCGGCACTTGGTTGACTAGCGCAGTTGTCCGCTGGCTCCGCCATGAAGCCACAACTCGGTCGTATCCTTCAGCAGCCCTGCGACTGGCCCAAGACTCTGTCACTAACGGGTCACGGCTGCGAGGCTGATGGTCCTTAGCCGGCAGCGTAATGCGGCAGCGGACGGGCAAGCGAGCCGCTTCTCCTGTAATGATAGCTTCGCCTGTGCGAAGGACCGGGAGAAGGTCCATGAGTCCAGCCAGGTTGTCCGGAAGCGTTCCTTTAACGCGTGCACGGTCTACCGGGTTAGATAGGCGGAGCGCGACCACCGTGCCACACTGAGAAAGAATGGTCTCATCGACCTCAGCTGGTCGTTGCGATACGACCATCGCCCCTACGCCGTACTTCCGTCCCTCTTTCGCGATGCGCTTGACGACATCCACAGCCACAGTCCCCGAGTCCGGGCCAAGGTACCGATGCGCCTCTTCCATGACTACGAGCAGTGGGCGTTCAACACCTCCCTCCGACTTCTCGCGACTCCAAAAAAGCGCGTCGTAGACTATGCGAAGTATCGAGCCAATGAGCCGCGTTAGAACTGCGCTTGGGACACCCGAAAGGTCCAAAATCGTAATTTGGCGGTCGTGTCCAAGCCAACCTTTAAGGAGCTTGTCGAGGTCAGAGGCAATCATGCCGTCGGTGTCGGGCTCCCACTCCCCCGGATGCAGGATGAAGTCATAGCGTCGGTCGAGCAACCGGGAGCGCAGGAGGTTCAGGGGCCGGCGTATGCCTTTTGCTGCGGAATTCAGCCACGGCCCGGCCGAGCCCATTGCGTGTGGAGTGTATCTAGGGGGGGTGAGGCTATCAGGGTCACCGGCGTCTTCACGAGCAGGCTGGTCGCGCGCCTGTCCCTTGAACGTCATAGTCTCGAAGTCGACCAGCTCGTACCACATCTGCTTGAGGCTAAATGGCACCGGGCTGTCGACCGTCATGGATTTGGGGTCGAGTCCCGGGCGCGGCTGCGCGCTTAGACTCTTGGTTTTCAGTTCAGCAATCTTGTCGGTAAACGCAATCTCGTGATTTTCCGAGAGGCTGCCCGCAACAAAATCCAATAACTCGCCTGCTTCCAATGCCCAATAGGGAACAAAGAGAGGCTCTTCGTTGGGCGCCGGCGTCGCACTGAACACTTTCGCCAAATCTGCCAACGCGCTGGTGTATTCGCCATGGATGTCTAGCATCAGAATGCGTCCACCAGGCGAACCGACCGGCTCATCCTTGCGCACGATCGAGCGAAGCAGGCTCGCCACCGTCGTGGATTTACCCGCGCCCGTGGAGCCGAGAATTGCCGAGTGCCGGGTAACCAATGCATCCAACGACAATCGCACCGTTATGTTTTCGGCACTGGACAGATTCCCAACCACGATTTGGTCGTCGCCGGTGACGCCGTAGATGCGACGCAGGTCAGCCTCAGTGACGAGATGAACCGAGTCATTGATATTGGGATGTTGACTGAGCCCTCGTTCAAAATGTCCGCCCATCGTTTCGCCTGCCAACTGGACTGTCATCCAACGCCCAGAGTCTGGCTCTGACGTTGTCGTCGGCGCAGCGGTGGCGCCCACTTCGGAGACGATTCCAAACAGGTCCTGGTAGCCTTGTGGTATGCGCACAAAGCTGCCGACTTGACCAACCCGATAGGTGTGCCCCTTGATAACCGCAAAGCCAGAGTCGAGCGACTCGGCAAGCTTCACCGTTAGACTGGCACCAGAGACCGCGCTCACAGTGCCCAGATATGTTGGGTCACTACCACTCATGACTTGGCATCGTCAGAAGAATCGGAAGCCGGCACAGCCTCCGTTCCTGCGCTAGGTGTCACTTCTGTCGAAGCCTCGGATGACTGTATGTCGTTCGACTGCGCAAGTGCGCAGAATCTCGCAAAAGAAACGAAATCGCCCAGTAAAAAAACATCAGCCGTAGAGGAGCCTCTCCGCGCCCAAAAGCTCCGTCGGATGCTGCCCCAGTTTTTTGGCAACTCGCCTGGACGCCACTTACCGGGCACCCCGCCAATCATGGCGCCGTCCGCTGCATACACGCTCAAATTGGGACGGTCGCTCGCCAGCTTTATCGCAGCCGCTTCTTTATCAAGCGTCTGATACTGGAATGCCAGCACGGCGCTGTTTGCATTCATCGCCAGACTCTCATCGAGAACTGCGCAGATGTGAGCATCTCGGAACGAGAACCCCACAGCGATAAGAAGCGTGTCGGGAGTAAGCAAGAAGCTCTTAAGCCTCTCAAACAGAGCGGAGTAAGGTTGCTTTTGCGTCAAGTCATATTTCAAGTGGTCAGGGTAAACCAGTTCCGCAGCTTCGCGCCCTTTGCCTCGGACGACTACGCCATCCTCAAGAGCCCAACCGATAGACCCATGCATCTTCCAAAGCTTCGCCCACCGCGGCGGCAGGTTATCGCTCGCCACTGAAACCGGGTCGAAAAAAGGAGAACTGCCACCAGAAAATCCGTCGAAGTATGGGTTTCGGGCCCGCTCGAATGCCTCTTCGAAAAGAAGGTCATAATTTGTTGTGAAGATTTCCACCGCATGGCTACGCAGGGTTCCCGTTATCCACGCAACTAACTCGGTATACGCATTTGGGCCCTTCGGAAGGGTGGGTGCAACTGCCTTGCCGATACGTTCGCAGATGGCTGAGCCAAGTTCCTTATAGCCTTTGGAATCCAGCCCGCACACCTTCTCAGTGCCAATCGCCTGCTGCATAAGGCGAACCCGAGAAAGAATTGATTCGATGTTGGCGTTAGCACCGAGGCTTGCGCGGATGGCGTTTACAGCAACCTCGTGCTCCGAATCAAGCCCGGTCGTCGCCAGCTTAGTCAGGTCCTCCACCCCAGGTATTAAGGAGTGCCCGGCTGAGTCGAGTGCGTTTTCGGCATTCACCTTGATGCCTAAAGGAGCACCTGCGCCAACCAACAAGCCAATGCGCTTACGCCCTTGAGAGAGCACCTGGCGAAAATCGGACATGAAGCGGTCCGGATTATGAAACGTTTCCATGTTCAAGAACCCCTGCTTTGCCGAATCTGTCCGAATCGCCGATTCGGCCATGCATCGAAGATCACAACAACCCCAATCTTTAGATGGTAATCCCAGCCGGTCGCCGGCACTAGATGCGATGTGAATCATCAAGAGACCTTCTCGCCAGCCCGTATCGGCGCCTTAACCCCATCCTCAAGGCGCTCCGGGCCGACGGTTGCGCACTGCCTCCGGCTTCAATACCAAGACCGCGTCCAACGTGCCGAACCTTACGGTCGGCTCAGAGCTAGCGCCAGCCTTGGTTGCAGGCGGAAGCGCCGCGGTGAGCGCAGGCACTTGGTCCGATGCGGCGACGCTCAAGAGCACCATGCCATAGAGCGGCTCGAGCCTGTGGACGAAGTTCAGACCCTCGTCCAGCGTTGCCTGAGTCTGCACTTGCTCTTGCTCTGCCAACGCAATGCGCCCATCCAGGTCGGCCACGCGCTGTTCGGCATCGGCAACCCCACGCTTGAGCTGCTGGACATACGTGTTCAATGCCACCGCCGAGCCCTCCAACGCCACCAGTTCGGCTGGCTTGCGCTCGCTGCTGCCTATGACACGTGCGAGTCGCTGCTGCCAAGGGTGCGCATCGAGCCACATGGTGATAGCTCCCCGCGCTTCCGCTCGGCGCTTCCGTCGGTCATCCAGCTCGACCAGGAAGGTGGCTCGGGCGCCGTCGTCCCTTCGCCGACGGTCGCGCAGGTCCGCCACGCGCAAGGCGATGGCAGCCAAGCGGCGTAGCGCGTGCTCAATGCGTTGAAGCCATGCGATGAGCCGGCTGCGTTGCTCTAGCGTGGGTTGGGGCAATTCCGGTTTCTTGGCCAGCTCGGCCAAGAAGCGGCCCGCCAGACCCGACGGGCTGCCCTCTGACAAGGAAGGTAGCGGAGGCGCACGGCGGACCGTGATGGGGACCAACGGGTTGAGCCATGCGCGGCTAATGCCCTGCTCACCATCGGCACGCCTGGCCGCCAGGCGTTCGGCGGCCCCTGCGGTTGGAGACGGGACGACAATAGCCGTTGGTGGAGTAGCGCCCGCGCGTGCGAGGTCACCCTTCCAGCTGCGTTCGCCCCGGCGTTCCATCGCGGTCGCTGCCGCGCCCAGCGTCAGTTGGGGGAGCTTCGACAGTCCCAACCGTGCATAGCTCAGATGCGAAAAGTCGGGCACCTGCCCGGCTGCTGCGGCGAACTCGTTGGCAGCTTCTGCCCAAGCTTGGTTGAAGCGCTCGATGCACGCCGCCGCCGTCGCTTTCGTAGAGAGCACTCGGAGCTTGTCGCCCAGCACCCATGCGCCTTTGCCGGTCTCGCCTCCGCCGTTGTCGTCGTCGCCAGAAGCAGCCGCATGAATCACCAAGCGACGCGTGGGGAAATACAGATGCGCATGAAACCCGATACGGGCGTGCGGTTTCGCGATACCCATGGCATCAACGGCTGCGTCGCGGTGAATGCCGACAGAGACAAAGGTGTGGAGGTCGTCGCAAATGTGCTGGGCGACACGGCGCGCCATGGCGAGCGCATCAGCGTCGGACACGCCGAAAGGGATAGGCAACCGGAAATCATGAGCCAGCTGACTGTCCTTTCGCCGTTCGGCGGCCTCGACTGCGGCCCATGCAGTCTGCGGGTCCATGACCCAGTCGGGCGCACCAACGGGTGCAACCGTCAGCGTCGCCACGATTTCGTCGCCAGCTTCCCGCCTCCGATAATCGTGCCACTCGCCGGTGCGGCGGTCCTGCAGGCGAAGCCCAAGGCGATAAGCCACACCGGCTACGGCGCTGTGCCCTTTGCTGCGCGTGTGAGTCGTGAGGTGAGGGCGAGCATGGTGCGTCATAGGTCCTCCGTGGAATGGCCCGGGCCACCTGGCACGGGACGGGCGTCATGCCCTGAAGCAAAGCTGCGGGCGGCAGTGCTCGCCCTCCACGCCAGTTAATCATCGTCAGCAAACATGTCAAGCAAACTTGACATGTCGCACTTCACACTTCAGAAGAAGCCTTTGCCACGACGCATCAGCGTTGGGGGCTTTGGCTCGGCTGTTCGCGGCGCATTGGGAACCAATGATGAGACGCGCCCTGACTTTTGCATTTGCTCTGCCTGCTTTGCCCGATGTGCCGTAAAGGCATAGAACTCGACGGCTGCAACGAGGCTACCATCGAATCTACTGCGCCCCTTGGAAACGGAGCGGATATGTTGACCCTGACTCACCCAAGCCTGTTGGTGGACGGTCTGGACTTTCCGTTTGGGCTTAACGCCATTGTGGTGGACGGGCAGCCAGCGCTGCTTGCGAAAGTCGGCAAAGAGTTCATTCTGACGGCGCTGTTGAATCGCGGCTTCAAGGTTTATATCTGTCCGCTGAGCAACGGTGGGGTCGGCATCATCAGCGCATTCTTTGATGACGACGACGAACCGCTCGTCGCCATGACGCCACTCCATGATGGCGAAGATGGGGTGCGGCTCCGGGAAGCCCTGCTTTCCCCCAACCTGCGGGTTCACCTGTTCGATGAGCACAACCGCGAGTTCTTGGGACACATTTCGGCCCTGACGATTCCACCGGGCGCACGGGACCGGCTCAGCTCAGCCCGACCGCTTGAACTGGACATTCCCGGATCCGGCGCGTGGTTCGCGGAAATGCAGACGTGGTTCGGTCTTCGCAAGGCGTCTGACGATGCCGAGGCCATCGACATATCCTTTGGCGGATCGCTCGTTCCCGAGGATCTATTTCTCCAGGATATGAGGCCAGAGCTGCATGGCTTCCATGGCAGTCCTGGGTTCAGCTATACCACCTTGGAGCGGGAGGAGCCCGGACTCCTCCAAGAGCTGGATATCATTCGCTTGCTGCACAGCTTTTTCCCAGCCACGCAGATTTACCACGACCCTCTCCGCATCACGGACCGCGAGGAGATTGCCGACGTGGTCGTGGTGACGGATGACTACGCTCTGGTCGTGCAAGCGAAGGATAGCCCCAACATCGAACGCATCCTCCGCAACACGATTGAGCGAAAACGTAAGACCACCCATTCCAGCCTGGCGAAGGCCCTCCGCCAATTCGAAGGCGCAACGAAATATTTGCGCTCGGGTGACCCGGTGACCATGGTTATGCCGAATCGGAACGTGGAAATTGAGGTGGGCGAACGGCTGGTCGTGGGTCTCGTGGTGCTCAAAGAAATGTTCAATGATGAGTATCAGGAATACATCCAGGCCATCCTGACTATTTCAAACCGCGTCGGAGCACCATGCATCGCGCTGGACTATCCCGAACTCGTTTCCTATGCGAGATTCTTGCGCGGTGAAAATGCGTTTTTCGAGGCTTACTGGCGCGTGTTCACGCACGGCGCGGACACGGGCATGTTTCCTAGACTGAGGATGGTCCCGTAGTGACGATATCCGTCCATTGGCTGGTGTCGACGCGTCTACGCCATACCGTTACGAGTGCTGAGATATCTGCAAAATGTACACGTACGGCTTAACATACTGGAGAAGCGCTATAAAGCATCAGTCACCACCGAGACCATGACATGTTGACGTATCCCGAGCGAGGCGCCCCTGATGCAGAATTCAAGAAGTTGCTTAAGCAGGGCTGGCAGTATCTAGCCGAGGGAACGGGGCGGATGGTCCTGAAGCGTCCTGAGCACGACGACTGGGTAATCAAGGTCAATCTTCATCCCTGCCCCCACCACATTCCCATCGACATGATCTCTGGTCTAGGACCAGGGCATCCGTGCTACGGCGCAAACCATCTTGAGATTGAAGAATGGAAGCGGGAGGAATCCGACGGCCGCGATTCCAGTACGAGTTTCCTAGCGGAGATTCTTACCTGGAGCGAATCGCGCAAGTATCTGGTCATGGAATATGTTCGTGACCTAAATGGCGCACCCAGCACCCACTTTCATCACCGATATACAGACTTGAAGCCCGACAACTTCGGTATAACGAGCGACGGCAGGGAAAAACTTCGCGACTACACGGAAATCAAGGACGACGAGACATTGACGTCGCCGTACGTCTAGATTCAAGAGCTACGCGAAAACAAAAAAATCTAAGTATGCGACCGTCCTGCCGCAAGTGCGGCATCGCTGGGTTAAACCTTCTAGCTCAAGCGAGATTCATGACGGCAGGCGGACACAGTCAACCTCTGATGGACCAAGAAGAAAGGCCCTTATAACTAGCCACCCGGCTCGTTCCCAAAGTTGCAGGCAGGCTCGGCTCGCAGCCTGTTGATGGTATGAAGCGTATCGATGGCCGCCTTCATCATCTGAGACCCGGTCTCCCCTTTGAACTCCGTCTCGAAGGAGCCGTCCTCCCGCATGAACACATGACAGCCCCAAACGACGGGCGACTCACTTTGGCGGTTAGAGGTGGCCGCGGGGTTCCAAGATACCTTTGCCATGGTTGTTGGTCCTGGATATTCAAAGAGACTATTACATGTAAGCGAAGCACCCGCACTTCGAACTCGCCCGCCGCTTATATCGGCTTGACGGGAAGTAGATTTCTGCTAGTACGGTCCAAATCTCACTGGAGCGCACCGACCGTGGCCGACCTTGATATCTCCCGCCTGTTCCGCTATCGGCTTCTGGCCGAGCTGCACGGTGTGATGCGCGAACTCCTTTTGCGAGAGCAGTATGGCGAGCTTGATCGTCTTCTACAGATCAGCGAGGATTTTGAAGAGGCGATTTTGCAGGTACCTTGATTGGAGCCGAAACAGGTACGGGCATGACCCCTTTCGAATGGCGCAAAGCAATCATCACGCTTTTCCTCGCCGACTTTTGCACAACCGAGACGCCATTCACCAGGTGGTTCTCGACCCGTGTCTTTGACCGGGTTATGAATGTTTTTCCATCTCGCGTGATGGCGATGGCGATGAAGTTCTTGTCGCTATCGTAAGCCACAACGATCCTTGCCAGTGCAACGTTCTTGGGCAGGATTTTCGTCTCGCTTCTTTGAACCAGAATTCTGTCATTGTAGCGACCAGTTTTTTGGGCCTCGGCAACGTTTCCAGGAGTGTACGGAACCGGCTGACATCCACCATCCTTAAAAATGATCAACAGGTAGCGGTTGCCCTCTCCATCCATGCACAGAGCCACCTCGCTCACTTCGCTCAAATGAATGCCGCGTTCAAACTCTCTCGGAAGATCATCAAACTTTAGAAGTTGGTTCACGAATTTTTTCCTACCGGTCACATCGCACCAGGTCGACCCCTGTGCGAAACCTAGCCAATGCTTCTACGCGGTCCATCAGCGTCGGCTCGTCGATGTAAAACCGCGTCAGCACATCGCCTTCGCGCATGTGCCCAGTGATGCGCGCGATGACATCCTTGGACACCTTCGCGGCCACCAGACGGGTGGCGAGGGTGTGGCGAAACGCATGCATGCCCATGCCTTCCTCGGTGATGCCGCGCTTTTTGATGTAGGCGCCGAACTGCTTGCTCATCTGACGTCCGAAACCCAATCCGTCGTTGTTAGGCAATTCGGGAAAGAGACGGTCTTGGCCCTTCGCCTTCAACCCTTCTATGAACGAGAGAAACCCGCAGTCGAGTACCGGTTGCGCCAACGGCACGAATCGTCGAGAACCCGCGTTCTTCAGCTTTTGCCCGGGGAACCGCTTATTGATGTGGAAGCCGGGCACACCTTGGACCGTCTCGATGTCCGCCACATAGAGTTGACTCAATTCCGTGACGCGCGCGCCCGAATACAACGCGAGAATCGGCACCCAGTAGCGGTGCGCGCTGCCCTTTGACCACGCAGAAAACGCGTTCGGCTCAAAAACGGCTTTCAGTTCGTCTTGCGTGAACGGCCGCCCGGTGTCGTCCTGCGTGACATCCTTCTTTTGCCGGACCAGCCCATGCAAGGGATTGTCCGCGATGAGCTTGTTGCGTCTGGCCCAGTTGATGAAGGTGCTCAGGCGCTGCCGGTGTTTCTCCAAGGTCGCTGCCGCAGGCGGCGGCTCGCCCATCGCTTTGGCCTTTGCAATCGTCTCGCGGATGCCCAGCCCGGCAAATTCTTGCCGTTTTGTCGCATGCCGGGGCCAGTGGACGACGGCATCGAAGAAGTTCCGGCAGTGGTCCGCGCTCAATTCGGATACCACCTTATTTCCCACGATGCCGCGAAACAGCGCGAGCGTGTGGCGGCTTTCCATCAGCGTCTTCTTATCGCGCCCACCGCGCTCGAGGTCCGCAAGATGCACTTCCATCTGGTGCGCAAAGAAGTCCTCTTTGCGATGCTCAGCCTTGGTGTAGGGCGTGAACGTGACCGGTGGCGCCGCATTGGAGGCCGGAACGGACGCCTGGATGAGCGCGTGGAGTTGTCGCTCATCGTCGGGCGTGTCCACGCGCACATCGCGCAGCTCAACCCCATTGGGCAGCTTTACCACGCCCAAGAAGAGTTCGGTGTGCTGCTGCGCGTCCTCCAACACCTTTTTGATGTCCACCCTGTCCCCCTGACGCATGCGTCTGAACGCCTGCGAGAGTGCCACATCCAGCACGGCCGCGGCCAACCGGACCGTCTCCTTGGTCATCCCATGCAGTGGACGCACCAAGAACCGCGAGCCGACAACCGGGCGGAGTGACTCGGGGACCAGAAAGCGGACATAGAAACCGCTGCGTCGGGACAAGAGCAAAGGCTTTGGCACAAAACGATACCTCAGACGATACCTCGGGGGAGGTCGCTCAGGTCCGCTGACGAAGCCAAGAAAGACGTTGCAGAGAAGGCACTTAGCGCACTAGTGGCACTGAGTGGAGCGGGTGAAGGGAATCGAACCCTCGTCAGTAGCTTGGGAAGCTACAGCTCTACCATTGAGCTACACCCGCATCGAGCGGCGATGTTAATACGACAGGGGCGCCAGGGGAAAGGTGGCGGTCGCCTGAACGGGCCGGAATGGCCCCACGCCAGGCGTACGCCCCGGGCGCATAATCGTGACGGGGAATTCTTACGAGGACCGCCGCCATGCGCCTTTCCACGTTATCCATCGCCGTTGTTCTCACGCTCGGTGCCGGGTCGGCGCTGGCCCAGTCGCGCACGGTCTCCACGGCCAACATGCCGAAACCTGGGGTGAGCTATATCGCAGGCCCTGGTGCGCCCGAGCGGCGTGAGACGGTCAGCACCGGCACCCTGCCCACCCCCGCAAGGCTCTATGTGGGCGGCCAGGCAACCACCGGCGGCTACGATGCCTCCAGCTCCCAGGTGGGTGGCGCCTACGTCGATGGCGGTTATTACGGTGGGGGCGGCTACTACGGCGGCTACCCGGGCGCCGGCGGTAACTATCCCGGTGGCTACCCGGGCGGAGGCCGCCCCGGCGGCGGTCATGACGGCGGCCACGGTCACGACCATGACCACGATGGCAACGGCCATGGGCGCCCCAATCCCGGCAACACCGTGGTCGTCGGCGACACCTCCAACCCCAACCGTGACAACACGCGTTTCAACGTGGCCCCGGTCCGCGACAACAACGGCCGTGACCAGGGCCGTGGCGGCGGGAACAACGGCTATGGCAACGGCAATAACGGGTACGGGAACAACGGCTACGGCCGCGGCAACAATGGCGTCCGCCCCGTGGTGATGGAGCCCCCGCCGCGCCCCTATTCCCCCGGCAGCGGCCAGAGTAGCGTGCCGCTCTACCAGCAGCCCGGTTCCGGGCCGCCGCCGCAGATCCCCCGTGGCGCCAGCACGCCCCAGCCCACCCGGGGCCGTGGGTACTAGCAAGCCCCTGCGGCTACAATGGGCGGATGCACATCACCCTTAATGGCGACGCGCGCGATTGCGCGCCCGGCACCTCGGTATCGTCCCTGCTCGACGCGGCTGGCTACGCGGGCAAGCGCGTGGCCGTCGAGGTGAACCTTGAGATCGTGCCGCGCAGCGCGCACGCCACCCACCTGCTCGCCGAAGGCGACAAGGTGGAAATCGTCCATGCCATCGGCGGCGGCTAAGCCGCGCCCATCGACGGAAGACCCCGCATGAACCACTTCTCCCCCGCTGGCGATGACCCGCTGATCGTCGCAGGCCGCACGTTCCATTCGCGCCTGCTCACAGGTACCGGCAAGTACAAGGATTTCGACGAGACCCGCCGCGCCACCGATGCCGCCGGCGCGCAGATCGTCACCCTGGCCATCCGCCGGGTGAACATCGGCCAGGATGCCAGCCAGCCGAACCTGCTGGAGGCCCTGCCGCCGGATCGCTTCACCCTGCTGCCAAATACGGCGGGCTGCTACACCGCCGAAGAGGCCGTGCGCACCTGCCGCCTGGCCCGCGAGCTGCTGGATGGGCACAATCTGGTGAAGCTGGAAGTGCTGGGCGACCAGCGCACGCTCTACCCCGATGTGGTGCAGACCCTGGTCGCCGCGGAGAAGCTCGTCGCCGATGGCTTCGATGTGATGGTGTACACCTCCGACGATCCGATCCTGGCCCGCCGCCTGGAGGAGATCGGTTGCGTCGCGATCATGCCGTTGGCCGCGCCGATCGGCTCGGGCCTGGGCATCCAGAACCGCTACAACCTGCTCGAGATCGTCGAGAACGCCAAGGTGCCGGTCATCGTCGATGCGGGCGTGGGCACCGCGTCGGATGCCGCCATCGCGATGGAACTGGGTTGCGACGGCGTGCTGATGAACACCGCTATTGCCGGTGCAAAGGATCCGGTGCTGATGGCGCACGCGATGAAGCTGGCCGTGGAAGCAGGTCGCGCCGCGTTCCGTGCCGGCCGCATTCCGCGCAAGCGATTCGCCTCGGCATCGAGCCCGGTGGAAGGACTGGTCGGTTAAGCAGCATGGCCCACGACAACGACAACACCACGGGCGACGACGCCCCGTTCCACCGCCGCATCCGCAGCTTCGTGCTGCGCGAAGGCCGCATGACGTCAGCGCAGCAGCGCGCGTTTGATGATCATTGGGCGCGCTTTGGCCTGGATTACAAGGGCGAAACGCGTGACCTGGCAGCCACCTTTGGCCGCGATGCACCGCGCGTGCTCGAAATCGGCTTTGGCAATGGCGAGGCACTGGCCTGGGCTTCCGAACACGACCTTGCCCGCGACTATATCGGCGTGGAAGTGCACGGCCCCGGCGTCGGCCGCCTGATGAATGCGCTGGCCGCGCGCGATGCGAGCAACGTGCGCCTGTACAAACACGATGCCGTGGAAGTGCTGGAAAACGAGATCCCGCCGGGTAGCCTCTCCGAGGTGCGCATCTGGTTCCCGGATCCGTGGCACAAGAAGAAGCACAACAAGCGCCGCATCGTGCAGCCCGCCTTCGTGGCATTGCTCGCCTCGCGCATGGCACCGGGCGGCCTGCTGCACCTGGCGACCGACTGGGAAGCCTACGCCGAGCACATGCGTGAGGTGATGGAAGCGGCACCCGGCTGGCGCAACCGCGTGGGCCCGGGCGCAACGGCCGAGCGCCCTGAATGGCGCATCGAGACCCATTTCGAGCGCCGCGGCCTGCGTCTTGGCCATGGTGTCTGGGATTTCCTCTACGAATGGCACGGTTAGACAAGCCGTAGATCCAGAAATCGGCATGATCGGGCTTCGTGTCCCCCACGGAGCCCCGCATGTCCATTTCCACCGTTGCCGATCTGTTCGCAGAAACCCTCGAGCAGGCCGGCGTACGCCGTATCTACGGCGTGGTCGGCGATAGCCTCAACGCCATCACCGAAGCCCTCCGCGAGCGCCAGCACATCGACTGGGTGCACGTTCGCCACGAAGAAGCGGCCGCCTTCGCCGCCGGCGGCGAGGCCCAGCTCACCGGCCAGCTCGCCGTTTGCGCGGGCAGCTGCGGCCCCGGCAACCTGCACCTCATCAACGGCCTGTTCGATTGCCAGCGCACACGCACGCCGGTACTGGCGATCGCCGCGCATATTCCCAGTGCGGAGATCGGCAGCGGCTATTTCCAGGAAACCCACCCCACCGAGCTGTTCCGCGAGTGCAGCGTGTACTGCGAGATGGTGTCGGACCCGGCGCAGATGCCACACGTACTCGATTCGGCTATCCGCGCCGCCGTAGGCCAGCGTGGCGTCGCGGTGGTAGTCATCCCAGGCGATGTGGCCATGAAGAAGGCCGTGGTGAAGAAGGTGACGCCGGTCGCCGGCCTGCTGCCGCCCTCGCCCAAGGTGATTCCCGCCGAGCGCGAGCTCGACGCGCTGGCGGCGCTGCTCAATGCGGGCAAGCGGGTAACCCTGCTTTGCGGCCGCGGCACCGCGGGCGCCCACGCGGAACTCATCGCGCTCGCGGATGCGCTCAAGTCGCCGATCGTGCACGCGCTGGGCGGCAAGGAATACGTGGAGTACGACAACCCCTTCGACGTGGGTATGACCGGCTTGATCGGTTTCAGCTCCGGTTACCACGCCATGGAGGATTGCGACACGCTGCTGATGCTGGGTACCGACTTCCCCTACCGCCAGTTCTACCCGGAGGACGCGAAGATCGCGCAGGTGGATATCCGGCCGGGCAACATCGGCCGCCGCTGCCGTGTGGACCTGGGCGTGGTAGGCGATGTGGGCGAAACCCTGCGCGCCCTGCTTCCACGGATCGAGCCCAAGCGCGTGCGTGGCCACCTGGACCGCTGCCTGGCCCACTACGCCCGCACGCGCGAGGATCTGGATGAACTGGCGGCGATCCGCGAGGGCCATGAGCTGATCCACCCGCAGCAGGTCACCCACCTGGTGAGCGAGCTGGCCGAGGACGATGCCGTGTTCACCGTGGATGTAGGCACCCCGACGATCTGGGCGGCCCGCTACCTCAAGATGAATGGCAAGCGGCGGCTGGTGGGCTCGTTCGTGCACGGCTCCATGGCCAATGCCATGCCGCAGGCCATCGGTATCCAGGCGGCCTTCCCCGATCGCCAGGTCGTGTCGCTCTCCGGCGATGGCGGCTTCAGCATGATGATGGGTGACTTCATCACGCTGGCCCAGGAGAAGCTGCCGGTGAAGATCATCGTGCTCAACAATGGCACGCTGGGCTTCGTGGAGCTGGAGATGAAGGCTGCCGGCCTGGTCGAAACCGGGGTGGAGCTGCGTAACCCGGATTTCGCCGCGATGGCGAATGCGATGGGCATCCATGGGCGCCGGGTGGCCCGGGCCTCGGACCTGCCTTCGGCCATTGCCGAGGTGCTCTCGCACGAGGGGCCGGCCCTGCTCGATGTGGTGAGCAACCGGCTCGAGCTTTCCATGCCGCCGAAGATCAGCGCCGAGCAGGTGAAGGGTTTCAGCCTGTATGCGTTGAAAGCGGTAATGAGCGGGCGCGGGGACAGCATCGTGGACCTGGCCGTTTCTAACCTGAGCCGCTAAGGAGGCGCGCGCCCGTGCGATGGCGCGTGCCGTTGACGCTGTCCCTGTAGGAGCGCGCTTGCGCGCGATGGGTTTGCCGCGAGCACCCATCGCGCGCAAGCGCGCTCCTACAGGGGGAGCCGGTGGCAGACACGGTCGCGACCGCAAATTTGCAAGATTGCTTCAGCCGGGAGCCACCCCTACCGCGTATACTTCTCCGCCATCGACAGCAGCCTGGCGAACCGATGCCACCGCATGCCCCCATCGACCGGAACGGGACTGCCGGCTAGTGGCACTCACACTCACGCCTGAAATGATCCTCGTGCTGGGCCTGGTGGGCTTCACCATGCTCATGCTCGTGCTGGAGTGGATCCGGGCGGATATGGTGGCGCTGCTGGTGGTAGTCACCATCGGCCTCACGGGCCTGATCCCCGGCGAACAGGTGTTCAACGGCTTCGCCGGTAACGCCGTCATCGCGATCATCGCCATCATGATCATGGGTGCCGGCCTGGACCGCGCCGGCGTGCTGAACCTCACCGCCTCGTTCGTCATGCGCATGGCGCGTGGCATGGAATCGCGTCTGGGCGTGGTGGTAAACAGCGTCACCAGCCTTTTCAGTGCGGTGATCCCCAGCCAGGCCCTTGCGGCCCTGATGATCCCGGTGACCTCGCGCCTCTCGGCGCGAACGGGCGTGCCCATGTCGCGGCTGCTGCTGCCCATGGCCTTCTGCATCCTGACGGCCACCAACACCACGCTCATCGCGAACTCACCGCTGATCGTTCTCAACGACCTGATTGCCAGCGCCAACAGCAACCTGCCCCCGGGCGCCCACACCATCCCGAAGTTCGGCCTGTTCAGCGTGACCCCGGTGGGCCTGATCCTGGCACTGCTCGGCATCGCATTCTTCTGGCTGTTCTCGAAGAAGCTGTTGCCCGAGCGCGAGGACGAGCGCCTGAAGGTGACCCCAGGCCGTACCGAGAGCTACTTCGCCGATACGTACGGCATCGCGGGCGAGATCGCCGAGCTCACCGTCACCGCCGAGAGCCCGCTGGTGGGCATGAGCATTGGCGAGGTCGAGCAGCTGCATGGCGCCCCGCTCATCCTGGCCATCAAGAACGGCAACGAAAGCCGCGTGGCCCCGCCTTCGGATCAGATGATCTGGGTGGGTACCGTCCTCGGCGTGCTGGCCCCAAAGGACGCGATCAACGCCTTCGCCAACAACCAGCTGTGCCGCGTCTCCATGCGCATGCGCCAGCTCGGCGAGCAGTTCAACACCACGCGGGCGGGTATTTCCGAGGCCGTGATCCCGCCCAGCTCACGCTTCATCAAGCAGAGCGTGGGCGAACTTCGCCTGCGCAAGCGCTTTGGCATCTCGGTACTGGCGGTGAACCGTGGCGATGAGGTGTTCCGCGAGGATGTGCGCGCGGTGACCCTGCGCGCCGGCGATACGCTGGTGCTACACAGCAAGTGGCGGGACCTCATGCTGGCCGAGGAAGACCGCGATATCGTCGTGGTCACCGATATCCCCAAGGAAGAGCAGCGGCCCGGCAAGATCTGGCAGGCCGTGGGTTTCTTTGTGCTCGCCAAGTGCCTGGCCCTGTTCACCCACCTGGATCTGTCGGTGGCCATGATGACCGGCGCGGTGGGCATGCTGCTCACCGGCGTGCTGAACATGGATGAGGCCTACAAGGCCATCAACTGGAAGACCATCTTCGTCACCGCCTGCCTTATTCCGCTGGGCTGGTCCATGGATTCCACGGGCACGGCCAGCTGGATCGCGCAGGAAGTACTGGCCGTGCTCGGCCACGCACCACAGTGGACCCTGCAGCTGTCGATCGCGGTGCTTACCCTGCTGTTCTCGCAGGTCATGTCGAACGTGGGCGCCACGGTGATGATGGTGCCGATCGCGATCAGCGTAGCGGTCACCACGGGCGGCAACCCATCGGCCTATGCACTGATCGTGGCCGTATCGTCCTCGAACACGTTCCTGCTCTCATCGGGCCACCCGGCCCTGATGATGGTGGCCGGCCCCGGCGGCTACCGCGCCACGGACTTCCTCCGCGTGGGCATACCGCTGACGGTACTGATGCTGGTGGTGACCCTGGTGGCCATCAACCTGATGTACCGCTGAGGCTCCTACAGAAAAATCTCAGGCAAGGTGAACGGTGCCGTCGGTCACCGCCACCGCTACGGCACGCAGGCGATCCCCCTTGCACGGCCCCGTCTGGCAGTTGCCATCCCCGGCCGAGAAGGTGGCCCCGTGGGCGGCGCAGATGATCAGGCCGTTGCGCACCAGGAACCGCCCGGGGGCGTAATCCAGCCGGCGGCCCGCATGGGGGCACACGTTGTAGAAGGCGCTTACCTGGTCACCGGCACGGTATACCAGCAAGGATTCGGACTCACCCGCCACCACGGCTTCTACTTCGATGGCGTTGCCATCGGGGATGTCATCGAGCTGGCAGAGGGGGGCGGTATCGGTGCTGGTAGTCATGGCACTTGTCTATGAGGGTTGGATGCCCCAAGGTAAAGAGGCTCACACGTATGTCATTGTGCCACACGGAATTTTAACCCATGCGCTTCGTCTTCCCGCCCATCCGCCGCTCGCGTAACCCGCTGGTTCGTGCCCTGTCCCTCGTGGCAGGTCTCGCCGTGCTTGGGGTGTTGCTCGTCTTCGGTGTGGTCGTGATCGGCGTGCTGATCGCCGGCGGCCTGGTGTTCCTCGCGGTGCGCCAATGGAAGCTGGCCACTGCCCGTGCGAACGGCACCGCCGCCCCGCAGCAAGCCGCCGCCCGCCCGAAGGATCCTGACGTCCTCGAAGGCGAGTTCGTGGTCATCCAGCAGGGCCGCCCGGTCCACCATTAGCCCCGGCGCAAGGTCCGGATAGCCGGGCCCAGGCGGCCGCCTTACGCTGGCTTCCCATGAAGGAGGCCACCATGAACCGTCCCGCCCTCGCCATGTCCCATACCGATGACGCCCTGGAACGCGTACGCCTTGCCCTTGAGCAGGACGACGCGCCGGCTGACCTGGCCAGCCTGGCCGCGATTGCCGGCCTGAGCCCCACCCACCTGCAGCGGGTGTTCCGCCGCCGCTACGGCGTTAGCCCGGCGGAGTACGCACGCGCCCGCCGCTTCGGCCAACTGCGTGAGGCGCTGCGCGGCGGTGCACCGGTCACCGATGCCGTGTACGACGCCGGCTTCGGCTCGGGCAGCCGCGTGTATGAGCAAAGCGACCGCCGCCTGGGCATGACCCCGGCCAGCTACCGTGCCGGTGGCGCGGGGGCATCCATTCGCTATACGACAACCCACACGCCCCTGGGCCAGCTGTTGGTGGCAACGACTGCACGCGGTATTTGCTCGGTCACGCTGGGTGCCGACGATGCAGAACTCGAAGAACGCCTGGCCACGGAGTTCCCGCTGGCCGAGCGCGAGCGCGTTGATGCCGGTCGCGAAGAGTGGCTGGATGCGGTGATCGCGCGGGTGGCCCATGACCTGGGCTGGAGCGACCGGGATGCGCCCGCCATGCCCCCGCTGGATGTGGCCGCCACCGCCTTCCAGTGGCGTGTGTGGGATGCGCTCACCCGCATCCCGCTGGGCGAAACGCTGAGCTACGGCGAACTGGCCGCGAAGCTCGGCGTGCCCAAGGCTGCCCGGGCGATCGGCCGGGCCTGCGGCAGCAACAAGCTCGCGCTGCTGGTGCCGTGCCACCGCATCATCCGCGAGGATGGCAGCCTGGGCGGCTGGCGCTGGGGCATGGAGATCAAACGGCAGTTGCTGGCCACCGAACATGCCATGAGCGCCGTTCAAGGCTGACCCGCGTAGGTTTCGCTACCGCCCGCCGCATACGGGCGATATCGTTCCTGTTTGGCGCCACGCGTTCGTGGCGCGCCTTGCCCTGGTTTCCCCGCCATGTCCGACGCTGCCTGCCCCACCGCTCCCGCCGCCACTACCGAGTCGCGCTGGCTCGTACCGCTGTCGCTGTTCGCGCTGTACGTGATCTGGGGTTCCACCTACCTGGGCATTCGCTACGCGCTGGTGAGCTACCCGCCGTTCCTGCTGGCCGCGTTGCGCTTTGCCATCGCGGGCGTGCTGTTGTTCGCCGTACTGCGCCTGCGTGGTGCGGCGCTGCCCACCGCGCGCCAATGGCGCAATGCGGCCATCGTCGGCACGCTGCTGCTGGCCGGTGGCAACGGCCTGGTGTGCTACGCTGAGCAATCGGTGAGTTCAGGTATCGCCGCCGTCGCGGTGGCCAGCATGCCGCTGTTTGCCGCCGTGTTTGGCGGTCTGTATGGCGAGTGGCCCTCACGCGGGGAAACCACGGGACTCGTGCTCGGCTTCGTCGGCGTCATCGTATTGAACCTGGGCGCCGGCCTTTCGGGGTCACCGCTGGGCGCGATCGCGCTGATTGTCGCGGCCTCGTCGTGGGCGTTCGGCTCGGTGTGGTCCAAGCGGCAGGACATGCCAAAGGGCCCCATGAATGTGGCCGCGCAGATGCTCTGCGCCAGCGTCGCCTTAGGCATTATCGCCCTGCTGCACGGTGAGCGCCTGCCGGCGCACCCGCAGGCCTCGGCCACGGCCGCCCTGCTCTATCTCGTCGTGTTCGGGTCACTGATCGCGTTTAGTGCGTATCTGTTCGTGCTGAAGACCGTGCGCCCCGCCCTGGCCACCAGCTACGCCTACGTGAACCCGCCGGTGGCCGTGTTGTTCGGCGTGGCGCTGGCTGGCGAGCACGTTGGCCCGTTCGACCTGGCGGGCATGGCCATCATCCTGGTCGGCGTGGGTATCATCACCCTGATGCGTACGCGCAAGGCCTGAGTCCGCCACTGTGTGACGTACGTCGCATTTCTGGCAGGTCTTCACGCATTTTCAGAATTGTTCGATATTCGCGGCCTGTGGCCGCGGCCTAGGCTTTCCTGCCGTCCCCGCTGGAGAGCCCCATGGATGGCCGAGCCTGCCTTGACTGCCGCTCGCGACGGCTGCGCCTTTGTGGCGCACGCCTGGCCACGCTGCTGTGCATCGCTATCGCCGCGCTGGCGTCGTGCCAGCCATTTCGTGACGACGATGCGGTTTTCGCCGCACCGCTGACCGACTTCGCCGACTACGACGCCTGCGTGGATCGCGGCGGAAGCTGGCTGCAGCAGGCGCACCGTTGCAAGGAACCGCGGACGAGCGGTGCAGGTGACAGTTCACCTGCACCGCCGTGACCGGCTAAAGCTCGCGCAGCGCCGTGGTCACCGGCACACGCGCGGCGCGCAATGCCGGGAACAGCCCACCGATGAAGCCGATGGCGAGCGCCCACTTAAGGCCGGTCCACAACAACCCGGGGCCGACCTGGAACTGAAACACGACCTGGCTGAAGTTCGCGCCTAGCGTGGATGCCGTGTAGTTGTTGAAGATGATCCAGACCAGGCCGGCACCTATGAGGCCACCTAGCAATGCCAGCAACATGGTTTCCAGCAGCACGGAGACCACGACGGGCACACCGCGGAACCCGATAGCGCGCAGCGTGGCGATTTCACGGGCGCGTGCCTGGATGGCCGCGTACATCGTGTTCAACGCGCCGAACACGGCACCGATGGCCATGATGATGCCGACAGTGATGCCCACGATTCGCAGCGTCTTGGTGAGTGCTTCGGACTGCTTGCTGAAATACGCCTGGGTAGTGCTCACGTCCACCTTCAGCCGCGGATCGGCGGCCAGGCTGGCCTTGAACTGATCGAACGCCTTGGGCGATTCCAGCAGTACCGTTACCGAGGCGACGCTGCTGCCACGGCGATACGCCGAGGCCACACTCTGCGTATCGCCCCACAGCTCCGACTCGAGCGCATCGTGCGATTCAAACTCGCCGACCACCGTCCACTCCTGCCCGGCAAGGCGGATGCTCTTGCCCACATCCAGGCCGGCAAACTGCCCGGCAGCGCCCTTGCCAACGATCAGCTCACGCAAGCCCGGCTTGAACTTGCGCCCTGCGATGATTTTCACGTTATCGCGCAACGCCCACACGTCATCGCTCACGCCACGGATGGGTACGTTCGAGTCACTGTTCGGGTCGCCCTTGCGCGGCAGGTTCGCGACGACCACCAGTTCACCCGAGGCGATGGGCCGGCCTTCGGGGCCTTTCTTCACGCCAGGGGCTTGCATCACGACGTTAGCGCTATCGCGATCCAGCACCGAGTTGAGTTCGGCCTGCGAACCGCCGCGCAACACGATGGCGGTGTGGTCATTGCCCGAGGCGCGCAGCGTTTCCGCAAAGCCCTCGCTCATCGCCAGCATGGCCACCAGTACGCCGACCACGCCTGCGATGCCCACCACCACGACGGACGACGAGCCGATCCGCTGCGATACCGTGGACAGGCCCACCCGGGTCACCTGCCAGGTCTGCCGGCCACGCCGGGTGGCCGCCATCCATACGACGAGCAGCACGGCCAGCACGACCACGCCCTGCCACGGCAGCGCGGTCCACACTACGAGGAACAGCGCGATGATCGCGAGCAGCAACACACCGCCGAGGAACTTTTTGAATGTCTTCATGGCTAATCCTTAGCGCCCGGCGAGCGCATCGACGATGTTGAGGCGCATTGCGCGGATCGCTGGCAACGCACCGACGATGGAGCCGATCACAAGCATCAGTACCAGGCCAAGCATCCAGGTTTGCGAGCCCACGGGCGGCAGGTTCAACATGCCCCCGCTGCCCTTCGCCACGATGGGCACCAGGCCACCTGCAAGCCCCAGACCCAACACGCCACCGATCAGGAGCAACAGCACGCTCTCGGCCAGCACCATGTAGAGCACGCTGTGGCTGGAGAAGCCGATCGTCTTCAGTACCGCCAGCTCGCTGGTGCGTTCGCGCACCGCCTGGGCCATGGTGTTGGCGGTAAGCAGGATCAGCGTGAAGAACACCGCGCCCATGATGGCCGTGACGATAAGGCCGATATCGCCGATCTGCTTGGCGAACGAGGCGTTGAACGCCTGCTCCGTCTGGGTCTTGGTCTCGTGGTCGGAGTTCGCCGAAAGCGCATCCACGGCCTTCGCCACGCGATCGGCATCGTTCGCGGAGTTCAGCCGCAGCGCATACCAGCCCACGGTGGTCCCGATGCTCTGGAACGCGTTGGCATCCTCGAAGTACTTATGGTGGAAGAAGAACTGCTGGTCGGTCCCATTGGCGGCACCTGGCGCGGCGGTGTAGATGCCGACGATATCGAACGGCCAGGTCTTGTCACCGTTACGCTGCGGGAAGATCGTGGATTGCAGCGGAATCTTGTCGCCCACCTTCCAGCCGAAGCGCTTGGCCAGCGCCGCACCGACGATGGCGCCAGTGCGTGTCGTCTCGTACGCCTTGCGCTGCTCCGGCGAAAGCTGGATCTCGTGATAGATATCGAAGTAGTTATCGCTGACGGCGAAGCTCAGCACGAAGTTCTTCGGATCCTGGTAGATACCGCCGAACCAGTTGGAGAACCCGACATCCTTGACGCCAGGAATCGCCTTCATCTGTGTCTCAAGGCTGACCGGCAACGACGTGATGATCGAGTAACGTGACGTGGTGATCAGCCGGTCCACGCCGATCACGCTATCGCCCGAATCAAACGCCTTGCGCGTCGCATCGAGCATGCCGAACAGCAGGAACGCGGCCAGGATGGAAACCAGGGTGAAGAAGGTACGCGCCTTCCGTCGGAACAGTGCCGCCCATATGAGGTGAAAGTATTTCATCGCGACGCTCCGTTACGCCGCCGACTGCTCGACAAGGGTGCCCTTGTCGAGATGCAGCGTGTGGTTGGCGTACTCAGCGGCCTTCGGATCGTGGGTGACCATGACAATCGTCTTGCCGTGCTCGCGGTTGAGTTCGCGCAGCAAGCCCAGGATATCTTCGGCCGACTGGCGATCCAGGTCACCCGTGGGCTCGTCGCATACCAGCAACGTGGGATCGGAAACGATCGCCCGGGCGATCGCCACGCGCTGCTGCTGGCCGCCGGAGAGTTCCGAAGGCTTGTGCGACGCGCGATCGGAGAGGCCGACCAGTTGCAATGCGATAGCCGCGTTCTGCGCGCGCTGCTTGCCCGAGAGCTTGGTGAGCAGTAGCGGCAGCTCCACGTTGCGCTGCGCGCTGAGCATGGGCATGAGGTTGTAGAACTGGAACACAAAGCCCACATGCGCGGCGCGCCAGCGGGCGAGCTGTCCAGCCCCGAGCGTATCGATACGCTCCCCACCGACGCTGATGCTGCCGCCCGTCGGCGTATCCAGCCCGCCGATCAAATTCAGCAACGTTGTCTTGCCCGAGCCCGAAGGGCCCATCAATGCGAGGAAATCGCCTTCTTCGATCTTCAGGTCCACACCGTGCAGCACTTCGACCTTCTGCCGGCCGCGCTCGTAGACCTTGGACAAATCCTGGATGTCGATCAGGGTAGCCATGTTTTGTATCTCCGTAGGGCGGTCAGGGGGTGGGCTGGGTCACGCGGACGGCGGTGCCATCCACGACGGTGTCGGGCGGTGCGGTAATCACGGTGTCCCCGGCGGCAAGGCCGACGGTCACCAGGCGCACATCGTTGTTCGCTGCCTTGGCGGCGGTGACCTCATGGCGATGCGCCTTGTCGTCGGCCACGACGAACGCCACGTCGTGCCCATCGCGCTGAACGATCGCGCTGGCGGGCACCATGACACCCTTGGGCGCGTCCGTAGGGGCTTCGGCACGGTGTTCCAGGAACGAGACGCGCACGCCCATGTCGGGCACGATGCGGCCATCCTTCTGCTCAATGGCCACGCGCACTTTCACCGTGGCCTTGCCGCGATCGGCCGCAGGCACGATGGCGATCACGTGCGCCGGGATGCGCCAGTCCGGGTACGCATCCAGCAAGGCTTCGGCGGACATGTTCGGCTGGACGCGACCGATGTAGGCCTCATTGACGTCCACGTCGATCTCCAGTGAATCCATGTCGACGATCGTGCCTACGCCGGTACGGGTGAACCCGCCACCGGCTGAGAGCGGCGATACGATTTCACCGACCTGCGCCGCCTTGTCCGTGATCACGCCATCGAAGGGCGCGCGCACCACGGTGTAATCGAGGTTGACCTGGGCGACACCCACCTGGGCATCGGCGGCCTGCGCCTGGCGGCGCGCCGTATTCAGTTGCGCGCGGTACGTGTTGGCCTGGGTACGACTCTGTTCGGCCAGCTGCTTCGAGACCAGGCCACGGCCCACCAGGGCCTCCTGCCGCGTGGCATCACGCAGGGCCTGGTCGAGCTGGGCTTCGTTCTGGTTAACGCTGGCATGGGCCGCTGCGGCCTGGGCCTGCGCGGACTGCAGGCTGGCGCGCAGCGCGTTGTCCTCCAGCCGGGCCAGGATCTGGCCCTTGCTGACCCGGTCGCCCTCTTCAATCAGCACATCGGTCAGCGTACCGGTGATCTGTGCGGATACGGTGGCCTGGCGGCGTGCGGTGACATAGCCCGTGGCCTGCAGCACCGCGCCGGCCTCACCGGCTGATGCGGGGGCTACCGCCGTAGCCGTCTGCACCTCCACAGAGCGATGGCCGAGAAAGAACCACCCCGCCGCACCGATGACCGCGAGCAGGATGACCACACCGGCCATGGCGGCGATACGCCCCCAGGGCGGTCCGCCGCCGGGCGCTTCCTTGTGCGATTTGTCGATCTTCAGCTGCTTCAGCAGCTCGGTGTTCGAGTTCATGTCCCCTCACGTCCCCATGGGCGGTGTCGACCAAGATCATGCGAACCTGGCGGACCGTGCGCCATTCGGGCTCATCAGTCATCTGCCGTGACAGGTGTCACCTGCTAGGCTTAGCCCATGAATACCGTCATCCCCATGCCGGCCCAGCCGAGCCTCCCCGTCGCCGGTCAGTCCGGCCGTTTCCCCGTCCGCCGTATCTTCTGCATCGGCCGCAACTACGCCGATCATGCCAAGGAAATGGGCGCCAGCGTCGATAAGGCGAACCCCATGTTTTTCACCAAACCGGCAGACGCTGTCGTGACCGATGGTGCGGATGTGCCCTACCCGACCGCCACCAACGACCTGCACCACGAAGTGGAAATGGTCGTGGCCCTCGGTGCCGGCGGTTCCAACCTTAGCCCTGAGCAGGCCAGTGCGCTGGTCTGGGGCTATGGCGTCGGCCTGGACCTGACCCGCCGCGACCTCCAGGCCCAGGCCAAAGCCAAGGGCGCACCGTGGGATGTGGCCAAGGCGTTCGACCACTCCGCCCCTGTGTCCGCACTGGTGCCGGCCAGCGAGGCCAGCCCTTCTGCCACCACCCAGATCACGCTGGAAATCAACGGCCAGGTTCGCCAGCACGCGACGCTGGGCGATATGGTGCTCGACGTTGGCGAGATCCTCGCGGCACTATCCACTTTGTTTGAATTGAAGGCGGGCGACCTTGTTTTCACCGGCACGCCCGCAGGTGTATCAGCACTGCAACGCGGTGATCAGTTCAAGGCGACGCTGGAAGGCATCGTTTCGTTCGAAGGCAAGGTAGTGTGAATTCGCGCGATCCTTACAAGGGGGTCGCTAGGTTTGTAAGTTCGACGCGACGCAACGAGGAGTGCATTCGATGGGCATGATCGCAGAGTTCAAGAAATTCGCCCTGCGCGGCAACGTGATCGACCTGGCGGTCGGTGTGGTGATCGGTGCCGCCTTCGGCAAGATCGTCACATCACTCGTGGATAACATCATCATGCCGCCGATTGGCATGTTGATCGGCGGTATCGATTTTTCAGACTGGAAGTGGGTACTGAAGCCTGGCGATGCCGCCACGAAGACGGCTGAGGTCGCCATTCAGTACGGCGTGTTCATCAACGTGCTGATCCAGTTCATCATCATCGCGTTCGCGATTTTCATGGTGGTCAAGGCGATCAACAAGCTGACCCGCCACGAGGATGCCCCGGCCGCAACGCCGGCCGATGTGGTGCTGCTGCAGGAAATCCGCGACCTGCTGAAGCAGCAGAAGAACCTGCCGTAACCCTCCAGAAAAAAATGGCCGCCGGTCGGGAAGAGCTCGGCGGCCTATCTGGGGAGATTGGCGCCCGGGAGATGAGCCTCACGGCTCGGGCGCCTTATTGTTGGTATGCGTTTAAAGCAGTTGCTTAGAAGTCGTACGTGATACCGAAGCGAACGTAACGCGGCGTGCTGTAGTACGTGACGCGGCCATAGTTCGTGTTCGGCGATGCCGAGGTGCCATACAGCGCGTAAGAAGCGGTCGCCTTCGACTCATTCAACACGTTGTAGACCATCACATTGAACGCAAGTTTCTGGTCAGCCCATACCGGGCGGTATTCCGCCGACATGGAAATGATGTGCTGCCACGGCTGGCGGCCAGCCGCACCCGGGGGCGACGGCTCACCACCGCAGTAGTGGTAGTAGCTGCCATAACCGACCGGATTGGTCTCATCTGCGCCGTAGTAACCCAGGCAGGTCTTCGGCGTACCCGACATGATCAGGATGTTGCCCGAGAGCATCCACTCCTTCGCCACCTGCCACGAACCGTAAGCCTTGAACTGATGCTTGCGGTCGTTCGAGAGCAGGCCATTGGAGTACTCCATGAGCTTGCCGTAGTCCCAGTCCACCGTCGCCGACACGTCGGTCTGGCCGATATCCGAGCGCACCTGGCCTTCGGTGTTACCGTAGCTCTTCGAGTACAGGTAATCGATCTTGCCGGTCCAGGTGCCATCGAACGGATGCTCGAGGTAGGTTTCGAGCGAGTAGTAGTTACGCTTGGCCTTCGGCATGCCAAAGTCCGCCGCGGATACATCGACGCTGTAGTAACCGCCGCTGCCATCCGGAATGCGATACGTATTGGTGCGGCCCGGGTTCGACAGGTAGCAGCCGTTCATGTTCGACGCGTCGACGTCGTAGCCCAGCGAGGCGGCCTTGGCGGCGATCGTGTCGGTATCGCAGATGTCGTCCAGGATGTTGCGCAGGCGGCGCACCTGGCCCTTCATGCCCCACACCCAGTCGGTATTGATCTGGTGATCAAAGCCAAGCTGGAACTCATCCTGGTATTCCGACTTGATGTTGCTGGCCGCCACCGTCTTCGCATCCGGCGACTGGCCGTACTCGTTGTTCGCCGAGACCGCGCCACCCGTGGACGAGGCGAGCTGGGTCAGGCCGGTCGGGTAACCGTTGGAGTCGATACCCGTGTAGGTGTAGTACTGGTTCGTATAGAGCGAACCGGCCGCTGCACGCAGCGCTACCGACGCCGGCATGGCGAGGTAGTAACGGCCCGCATTCGCGTACACCTTCAGCGAGGAATCACCGTTCACGTCCCAGGCAGCGCCCAGGCGCGGCGCCCACTGCGGCTTGGTCAGGCGAAGGAAGGCTTCGCCGCTCGGGTTGTAGTTGGTGAACTGGTCGTTGCGCAGGCCAATCTTTACCAGCCAGCGGTCATCCACCTGCCAGCTATCTTCCAGGTACTGTGCACGCTGCTTCACGCGCACCGACGCCGAGGTGCTATAGATGTACTTGCTGACGTAGTAACCCGTCTCACCACCGGCACCCGTGTTGGGCGCAGCGACGTACGGCGCGTCGCTGATCGCGGTCGCCGCATCGCCGTAGCCATACTGCCACGCCACGGCGTTGGTGCCATCATCGACGTCGTGCGAATCGAGGTTATCGATACCGCCCGTGATGGTGTGGTCACCGATCTTCCACGACAGGTCCAGGCGCAGGTTGCGCGTGGTGGCCGAGTGGTCGGGGTTATCAATCGTGAGCGCCGACTGGCCGTTATTGATGGTGCCACCACCGGTAACCGCCGGATTCTCAAGCTCCGGGTGCAGAATGTACGTCAGCGACGAGTCGTAGCCCGGCGTTTCGCTGAAGTAGGTCATCTTCTGCTTGCCGTACAACGCCGTGAACGTGAGGTCATCGGTGATGTAGCTGGTGTACTTGGCGATGTACACACGGGCGTCGTTCTTGGTCGACGTATCCTGGCTATTCAGTGCACCGGTCTGGCCGGTGTCATAGTCATAGTCGTAGTAGTTGCCCTTGTACTGGGTCTTGCTGCCAGCGCCGGTCAGTTCAAGGATGTTGTTGTCGTTGATGTTCCAGTCGATCTTCGTGTACCACTTCGGATTGTGGTACTCGTACTGGTCATTCAGGCCGGTGGTCACCGGCTGCACCGAGTTTGACGACTGCTTCTGCTGCTCGACGGCCGCGAAGAAGAACAGCTTGTCCTTGATCAGCGGGCCGCCCACGTAGGCGCTTTCCGTCGCCGACCAGGAATTGTTCTGCGAGTAGCGGCGGTAGATCTGGCCTTCCTTCGAACCGGTGAGGTAGTAGGAATTCGGGCTGGTGCCACGCGCAAACGCCGGCTCCCACAGGACCTGTGCACCGAAGTGCCACTCATTGGTACCGCGCTTGCCGCTCTGGCTGATCACGCCACCATCGGAACGACCGTAAGCTGCGCCGTAGCCGCCGCTCAGGATTTCCTGCTGATCAATCGCACCGTACGGCAGCGTGATACCACCGAAACCGCTGAGCGGATCGGTGGTGTTGAAGCCGTTGAGGTAGTACGCGTTCTCGGTGACCGACGAACCGCCGATCGAAACGAGCGAATTATTGTTCGTCGTGCCGGTGAAGCCGCTATAGCCCGGGACAACACCCGGCGCGAGCAACGCAATGGCTTCCGCGCTGCGTGCAAGCGGCAGCTTGGCGAGCTGCTCGGACGTGATGACGGTACGCGAATCCACGCTGGAGACGTCGACCGGCGGCAGGGCATTAGCCGAGACCGTCACCGAGCCGAGGCTGGTGGCAGCAGCGGCGCCGGCGGCGGACGTAAACGAGACTTCCGTACCCGAACCAACACGCAGGCTCACGTCATTGCGCGAGTCGACAGCCTTGCCGCCCTGCATGAGGCTGACCGTGTAGCTGCCCAGCGGCAGCGAACCGATGGTGTAACGGCCGTCGGCACCGACCGTCACTTCACGGGATACGCCGTTGGCGCTGCGCGCCACGACCGTTTCACCCTCGGCGACCGGCGCCTGGCCGAAGATGCTACCGGTGGTGGACTGGGCGAAGGTGGCGCCGGCTCCCAGAGCCAGGGCGAGCGCCAGACTGATCCGGCTAAGCCGGACCTTGGGTGATAGATGCATTGACACTACGGGACTCTCCCCAAAGATGAATTAGATGGCCATACCACCGGCGCAACGCCTGGCGTGCGCCATCCCCACTGCACCGGGGTAAGGCTGCGGGCTCCGCGTTATCTGCGCAGTGACCGCACTAGCAATGTAGTGTTAAATCCCTGTAGCGACGCGCAGCGAAACTCCGCCATCGCTCGGCGTTTCCTTGGCCATTTGGACGTCCATACGCGAGGTCTGGCGCCAGGCGCGCGGCGATACGCCATAGGCCTCGCGGAAGCTCCGGCCAAAATGCGTCATGTCGCCAAAGCCCCACGCCTGCGCGATGTGGGCAATGCTTCGATAGCGCAGTGAAGCGTCCGCAAGTTCTCGCCGGCACCGCGCCAGGCGCTCCGCACGCACCCAGCGCATCAGCGTCATGTCTTCGTCGGCGAACAGTTCGAACAGGTAACTGGTGGAAAGCCCCACGCCCTTGCCGATCATCTCGGCGCACAGGCCAGGATCGGCGAGATGCTCACGCACGTACCGGCGCACCTGTTCCTTGTGGTGCTGGCGAAGCTGCGACGGGGGTGGCGCAACATCTCCCACCGAGACGGTGGCGGCCGCCAGCATGTGGGGAATGGCCTCCACCAGCCTGTCGGCCACCGCTTCGGTCATGTCCTCGGCATGATCGAACAGTTCGCGGTACAGGCTGCGCAGGAAGGTGGCAGCGGCGATGTGGCCGTGCAGGTTGATAGCGGCGATCTGCTCGAGCCGTGGCACTGCATCGCGTAGCACGGAAAGCGGCAGGTAGGTGGCCTGGATCAGCGAGCGCCCGGTATCCACCCGGAAGGGCCTGGACAGGTCGATCAGGCAGAAGTCGCCTGGCGCGATGCTGCTGCGTCTGCCGTGTTGTTCGACGCGGCTCTCGCCTTCCAGTTGCAGCACCAGTAGCGCCGCATGGCGGTGCTCGCGGGATAGGTGGTCGCTGCTGAACACATGGGGTTTATGGCTGAACGTGGCAAAGCGCAAGCGGTTGCCGGCATAGCCATCCAGTAGCACGGTCTGGCCGGGCTGGCGGGCCGATCCCTGGCCGAATTCGTCCCAGAAGCGCTGGGCCGCCAGGAGATGCTCGCGTGGGGCGGCCAGGGGTTGCGGCGAGCGCAAGGCGGTCTGCGAATACGGCATGGCGTGTGTCCTTTGGATCAGGGGCCGGCGAACGGATCGCCGTCGTCGTCGTCATCGCCCAGCGGCGCCCCGTACGGGGGCCGTGGGGGTGGCGGCCCCATGTGGCGCGGTGGCGGGAAGCCTTTGGAGGCCATGCATTCCGCCATCATGTCCGGTGGTACCGGGTCATCAGGTTCCCCGCCGTATTCCACCCAGCAATCGTCCATGGCCGCTTCAAACTTCGGATCGTGCGGCGGGGGGCGCGGAGGGTCACGGTCTTGGGCGTAGGCGGCCGCGGCGGCCGTCATGGCGAACGCAAAAAGCGTGGTGGACCAGCGGGGAAAAACGAACATCGGGGCAGTAACCTGCGTAACGACGGATGCATGACAGGCTAACGGCCGCTCGTCACCCGCCGTTGTCGGCGTGTGTCTGGTTTGTGTCAGCCCCGTGCCATCCCGGACACGCGCTCTGGCGCGGTTTCTGCTATCAAACGCACCATGGCCATGGATACCAACGCCCTCATCCTGGTGGTCGATGATGACCCCGAACTTCGCAACCTGATTGCCGGCTTCCTGAGCGGGCACGGCTACCGCGTGCAGGCGGCGGAAAATGTTGCGCAGATGGATCTGGCGATCTCGCGCGAACGCCCGGACCTGGTGGTGCTGGATGTGATGATGCCGGGCGAGGACGGCCTTTCGGCGGCCCGGCGCCTGGCCGCCGAGAAAGGGCCGCCTATCATTATCCTGAGCGCCTTGGGTGGCGACACCGACCGGATCATCGGGCTGGAAGTGGGTGCCGACGATTACCTCGCCAAGCCGTGCAACCCGCGCGAGCTATTGGCACGGGTCCGGGCGATCCTGCGCAGGCTGAGCTCCACCGATGCGGCCGTGGCGGACGATGCACGCCCTTACCTGTTCGCCGGCTGGCGCTTTGACATGACCCGCCGCGACCTGCGCGACCCCACGGGCATCTTCATCAACCTCTCCGACGGGGAGTTCGCATTACTGAGGGCGTTCGTTGACCATCCGCAACGCATCCTCAGCCGCGATCAGCTGCTGGATCTGGTGCATGGGGGGCGCACCGAGGTCTACGACCGCGCCATCGATACCCAGATCAGCCGCCTGCGCCGCAAGCTCAACGACCGCGCGGCCATGGAGATGATCCGGACCGTGCGCAACGAGGGGTACATGCTTGTACCCAAGGTGGCACGCCCATGATCCGCCTGCCCCGCCTGTCCATCTTCGCGCGCAGTTTTCTCGTGATCGTCTGTGCGCTGCTCGTGGCCGAGGCCGTCGGCTTCCTGGTTTTTACCCTGAAGCCGCCCAGGCCGGTGCCCTCGGCCGGTTTCTTCGATATCGTCACGGCGTTGCGGCCTGAACTGGAGACGTTTGGCCATCCATATGACGGGGGCCGCCCGTTTGATGGCGGGCGCCCCTTCGATGCTGGGCACCCATCGGGTGATCCAGGGATCCCGGGCGGGTTCGGGCCGCCGCATGGATCCGATCTTGAGATCAGCACGCAGGCCAATGCCCCGGCCGCGCCGGCCGACTACGACTCCAACATCTCGTCGCACCTTGCCGAACGCCTTGCCGGTGTACTCAACACGGACCGGGATCACCTGCGCGTGTATACCTCGCTCGACGGACTGGGGCCGCTCGCGATGCCCATGCGCACCGTGGCCGGCCCCGGCTCCGTGGTGGGCCTGCGGCTAGCGAACGGTTCGTGGCGCGTGGTGACGGTACCCCAACCAGCGTTCAGCGATACCGTGCCGGCTCGCCTGCTGTGGATGCTAGGCCTGGGCGTACTGGTGATGCTCCCGCTGGCGGGGTTGTTCGCCCGTGCGCTCTCGGCTCCCATCCGTCGCTTCGCCGAGGCGGCCCATCGCCTCGGTAACGACACCAGCGCGGCACCCGTGCCCCGGGAAGGGCCCACCGAGATGCGCATGGCCGTGGATGCCTTCAACGCCATGCAGGCGCGCATCAACCGCATGGTGCAGGAGCGCACGCAGATGATCGGCGCGATCGCGCATGACCTGCGCACGCCGCTCACGCGCCTGTCGTTCCGCCTGGATGGCCTGCCGGATCCGCTCGGCGACAAGGTGGATGCCGATATCCAGGAAATGAAGACAATGATCTCCGCCGCGCTGGATTTCATCAGGGACCGTGCGTCGGGCCCGAACCGCCAGCCACTGGATTTCCGCCTGCTGGTGGAGAGCGTGGCGGATGACCTTGTGGATGTGGGCCACGATGTCTCGGTGCAGGCAGGCCAGGCTGTCACCGTGGATGGCGACCCCGTCGCGCTGCGCCGCGTGGTGGATAACCTCGTGGACAATGGCCTGAAGTACGGCGAGCGCGTGCGCATGCGCCTGCGTTTCCAGGGCGAGGCCTGCGTGCTGGAAGTGGACGACGATGGCCCAGGCATCCCCGAAAACATGCAGCGCCAGGTGTTCGAGCCCTTTTTCCGCCTGGAAGCCTCGCGCAACCGCGATACCGGGGGCATTGGCCTGGGCCTGGCCAGCGTGCGTGCCATCGTCTCTGAGCACGGCGGCAGCGTGGATGTGCGCAACCGTCGCGAAGGTGGCCTGCGCGCGTCGGTCATCCTGCCCGCACGCCGGCATGCATGACTTCTTACCTAGGCGCCCGCCCCCACTGACGGGTCCATAATCGGGGTTTCCGTCCCAGGGGTCCCCCATGCGTTCAGCCTTCCGTTTCCACGCGCTCGCCGCGTGCATTGCGCTCGCCTGCTCCGCCCACGCGGCCGACAAAGCCACCACGATCCCGGCGAAAGCCGTGGCTGCGGCCACCGAGCTGCGTGACAAGGCGATGGCCGATAACACCGGGTACGAGTTCGTTTCCGAGCTGACCACGGAAGTGGGCCCGCGCCTGGCGGGCAGCGAAGCCGACAAGCGCGGCGTCGAATGGACCGTGGCGAAGTTCAAGGCCATGGGCTTCGACAAGGTGTACACGGAGAAGGTGAGCTACCCGCTGTGGGAGCGCCACAGCGAGCACGCCGCCATCGTGGCACCGTTCCCCCAGCCGCTGGCACTCACGGCGCTTGGCTATTCGGCAGGCACGCCCGCAGGCGGTCTCACTGCGGAGGTCGTGGCCTTCGATACGCTCGACGCCTTCAAGGCCGCTGACCCGGCCACGGTGAAGGGCAAGATCGTGTACGTCAGCACGCACATGACCCAGCAGAAGGATGGTCACGATTACGGCATGGGCTCTGCAACGCGTACGCGCGGCCCGGTCCTTGCCGCCAAGATGAGCGCCGCGGCGTACCTGCTTCGCTCGGCCGGCACCGACCCGCACAGCCGCACACCGCATACCGGTGTCACGGGTTTCACCGATCCGAAGGATGCGATCCCGGCCGCGGCGCTCTCGCTGCCCGATGCCGACCAGCTCGAGCGCATCCTGAAGGAAGGCAAGCCCGTTACGCTCAAGCTCGACCTCGATGTGGGTTTCAAGGGCACTTATGAAGGCTCCAACGTCATCGCTGAAGTCACCGGCCGCAAGAAGCCCAACGAAATCGTCGCGATCGGCGGCCACCTGGATTCGTGGGACCTCGGCACCGGCGCGATCGATGACGGCGCCGGCGTGGCGATCGCCGCCGCCGCGGCCAAGCTGATCAAGGACATGCCGCAGCGCCCGGATCGCACGATCCGCGTCATCGCGTTCGCTAACGAAGAAATGGGCCTGTGGGGCGGCCGCGCTTATGCCGAAGCCCATGCGAAGGACGTGGCCAAGTTCCAGCTCGGCACCGAATCCGATTTCGGCGCAGGGCGTATCTGGCGGATGTCGGCATCCGTGAAGCCTGAAGCACGCGGCGCGATCGATCAGATTGCCAAGGTGATCGAGCCGATCGGCGTGGCCTACGATGCGGACAAGCCAGGCGGTGGTGGCTCCGACCTCTCGCAGATGCACGCCAAGGGCATGGCAGCGCTTTCGCTCACCCAGGATGGCACCGACTACTTCGACTACCACCACAACGCCAACGATACGCTCGACAAGATCGACCCGAAGGCGCTGGCGCAAAACGTAGCGGTATATGCGACGTTCGCGTACATGGCGGCGATGGCCGACGGCAACTTCGGCTCCGCCCCTGGCGCGTTCGCCAAAGATGGCGCGCACGATTAACGCACGACAAGGAGGGCCTGGCGCGCCCCGAAGGCGCGCCCGGCCATTGTAGGAGCGCGCTTGCGCGCGATCCGGGCTTGCGACAAGCACCTATCGCGCGCAAGCGCGCTCCTACATAACACTCAGGGGCTCGTCGCGGGTTCGCCGATCTGCTTCGGCGCCACGCGATCCTGCAGCCGGTTCATGTACAGGTAGATCACCGGCGTGAGGTAAAGCGTCAGGATCTGCGATACCACCAGGCCACCGACCACGGCCAGGCCAAGCGGCCGGCGTGTCTCCGCGCCCGCGCCAATACCCAATGCAATCGGTAACGTACCGGCGAAGGCGGCCATCGTCGTCATCATGATCGGGCGGAAACGCACGCGGCACGCCTCGAAGATGGCATCGAATGGATTCATCCCCTCATCGCGCTGACGCTCGAGCGCGAAGTCGATCATCATGATCGCGTTCTTCTTCACGATACCCACCAGCATCACGATGCCGACGAACGCGAACAGATCCAGCGATGCGTTGAAGATGACCAGCGTGAGAAGCGCACCCACGGCTGCGGCCGGCAGGCCGGAAAGAATAGTGAGCGGGTGAATGAAGCTCTCGTACAGGATCCCCAGTACGAGGTAGATCACAAACACGGCCAGCAGCAATAGCAGGCCCATGCCTTTAATCGAATCCTGGAACGCCTGCGCAGTGCCCTGCACGCTACCGCTCAGGGTGGCAGGCAGCTTCAGCTCGGTTGTCGCGCGGTCGATACTCGCCACGGCGTCGCTGAGTGATACACCCGGCGCCAGGTTGAACGAGACCGTGACAGCGGGAAGCTGGCCCTGGTGGTTCACCGTCAGGACCTGCGGCTTGCGCTCGAACCGTGCCACCGTATTCAGTGGAATCAGCTTGCCCGAGTCGGACGTGACATACAGCTTGGACAGCACGGCCGGATCATCCTGCATGCCGCGATCGACCTGAAGGATTACCCAGTACTGCGTCGCCGAGCCGTAGATCGTCGAAATCTGGTTCTCGCCGAACGCCGTGCCGAGCGCCGTCTGCACCTGGTCCATGGTAAGCCCCATCGGCGCCAGCTTGTCGCGATTCACTTCCACAACCATCGATGGGCTGTTGAGATCCAGGTCCGTGGTGACATCCTGGAAACCCGGCAGCTTCTGGAACGCGGTGACGAGCTTTCCCGACCAGGCGTAGAGCGCCTGCAGATCCGTCGACTGCACGGTGTACTGGTATTGCGCTTTCGACTGGCGGCCACCGACCTGGATGGCCGGAGGATTCTGGATATACGTGCGGATACCCGGCACCTGGGCAAACTTGTGCCGCAGCTCCTGGATGATCTCATCAGGCGTCGTGTGGCCACGTTCACTGGCGGGGCGTAGCGTGAGCAAGATCGACCCCGAGTTAATCGTCGCGCGCGCGCCGCCTGCGCCCACGCTGGACATATACCCGCCGATGTTCGGATCCTTGCCGGCGATCTCCGCCAGCGCCTGCTGGCGTGCGGACATGGCAGCGAAGGAGATATCGGTCGGACCTTCCGTCGTGACGCGCAGCTGGCCGCTATCGCCCGCCGGGATGAAGTCCTTGGGCGTCACGGCAAACAGCACACCCGTCGCGCCCAGGCTCAGCGCGAACACCAGCAGCACCACGCGCGGATGGCGCATGCACCATGCCAACGTGCTCGTATACCCCGACGTTACCGCACTGAAGCCCGCATCGAACCACACGACGATGCGGCTGCGCTTGTCGTGGTCGTGGGCCTTGACGAAGCGGCTGCAAAGCATCGGCGTAAGCGTGATCGACACGAAGCCGGAGATCAGGATCGAGACGCTGATCACCACCGCGAACTCGTGGAACAGGCGACCGACGATGCCACCCATGAACATCACGGGGATGAACACGGCGACCAGGGAAAGCGTCATCGAGAAGATGGTGAAGCCAATTTCGTTCGCACCCTTCACTGCGGCATCGAACGGCTTCTCGCCCATTTCGATATGCCGCATGATGTTCTCGAGCATCACGATCGCGTCGTCCACGACGAACCCGACCGCGAGCGTCAGCGCCAGCAGCGAAAGGTTATCCAGGCTATAGCCCAGCGCGAACATGGCGCCGAAGGTACCCAGCACCGAGATCGGCAACGCCACCGCAGGGATAAGCGTGGCCGATGCGTTGCCGAGGAACAGGTAGATCACCAGCACCACCAGGATACCGGCGAGTACGAGCGTGAACTGCACATCGTGAACGGAATCGCGGATCGAGACCGAACGGTCGTACATCACGTTGAGCTTGACCGAAGGCGGCAGCGTGGCTTCGAACCCGGGCAGAAGCGCAAGGATGCGGTCGACCGTTTCCACCGTGTTCGCGCCGGGCTGGCGCTGGATGGCCAGCGTGATGGCACGCTTGCCGTTGAACCAGCTGGCCTTCTGGTCATCCTGCACGCTATCGCGCGGCGTGGCGATATCGGAAAGCCGAACCGGTGCGCCGTTGCGGTAAGCGAGGACCACCTGGTTGTAGTCGGCGGCGCGCATCAGCTGTCCATCGGAACGGATGGACAGCAATTGACGGCTGCCGTTGAGCGAACCGGTGGCCTTGTTCACATTGGCTGCCGCAATGGCGCTCGCCATCTGGTCCACACCGATACCTGTGGCCGCAAGGCGGTCGGGATTGACGGCGATGCGCACGGCGTATTTCTGCGAGCCGTACACGTTCACCTGCGCCACGCCTTCCACCATCGAAAGACGTTGGGCGAGCTCGGTCTCCGCGTAATCATCGACCGTCGATAGCGGCAGCGTGGACGATTGCATGGTGAGGAACAGGATGGGTGCATCCGCCGGGTTCACCTTGCGGTACGTCGGCGGTGTCGGCATATCCTGCGGCAACTGGCGCTGGGCGGCGGAAATGGCCGCCTGCACATCCTGCGCCGCGCCATCGATGCTGCGATCGAGGGCGAACGTCACCGTAATAGTGGTGGAACCTAGCGAGCTGGAGGATGTGAGCGAATCGATACCGGCGATCGTCGACAGCTGGGCTTCCAGCGGCGTGGCCACGGACGAGGCCATGGTCTCCGGCGATGCACCAGGCAGGCTCGCGCTGATGTTGATCGTGGGAAAATCGACGTTCGGCAGCTCGTTGACCGGGAGCTTGGGGTAGGCCGCGATGCCGAAGATCACCAGCGCCGCCATCAGCAGCGTGGTCATCACCGGGCGGCGGATGCACAGTTCAGGCAGGTTCACGCCGCGGTTCTCCTCAGCCCTTGTCGACGCGTACGCGCGCGCCGTCCACCAGCAGCATCTGGCCTTCGGTCACCACGCGCTCGCCCTCGGCGAGCCCCTTGTCGATCACGACGCGCGTCGCGGTGCTGGCACCTGTCGTGACATTGCGCTGCTCCACCGTCTGGTCGGGTTTCACCACGAACACGAATGTGCCCGATGTCGAGCTCTGCAACGCGATGACCGGGATGCTGACGGCATCGGCCAGGCGAGTGGTGGGCAACGTCACTTCGGCGAACTGGCCGGCCGTCAGCCGGCCATCGGCATTGGCGAACCGCCCCTTCAACACGATGGTGCCGGTGGTGGCATCCACCGCGTTATCGACGAACTCCAGCTCGCCCTTCAACGGGCCGCCGGTATCGCCGGGAATCTTTGCCTCAACCGGAAGCGCCCCACGTCGCTGGCTCGCACGCACGGCCGACAGGCTGTCCTCCGGGATCGCGAATGCCACGCGGATCGGGTCCACTTCATTCAACACGACGATATCGGTGGTATCCGCCGTGAGCGTCGCGCCCGGGTAGGCGAGCGGCGCGCCGGTGATGCCATCGAAGGGCGCCGTAATCGTGGTGAAATCGAGCTGGACCTGCGCGGCGCGAGCGGCGGCACGGTCGCTCTCGAGTGCGGCGCGAGCCACGCCAAGATTGGCCTTGTACAGATCGAAGTCGGCGCGGCTGACGAACCCCTTGCCCAGCATGTTCTGGTAACGCGCCAGGTCGGCTTCGGCTTTGGTCAGCTGGGCCTGGTCGCTCGCCACCTTGCCCTGCGCCTCGTCAAGCGCCGCCTTCAGGGGCCGGGGATCGACCTGGGCAAGCAACTCACCCTTCTTCACGTGTGCTCCCGGCGTAAAGGCGAGCGCTTCAAGCTGCCCATTCACCCGTGAGCGGATATTGACCGTGGAGTACGCCTCGGCACGGCCGATGATCTTCAGTGAAAGATCGATCTCGCCACGCGTGGCGACGGCCGTATTGACCGGGGTACCGGCTGCCGGAGCGGCACGAGACGGCTTCTGCGCGTCCTTGCCATCGGCGCCATGGCGCCACACCCCCACGCCTACCGCGGCGAGCGCGACCAATCCAGCGATAAGGACGAGTTTCTTCCCTGGGGAACGTTGCATGGCTACTCCGGCCGAAACCGTTGGGTTCGGTCGCCGCGCCGGGGAAAGCGCGGACATGGGTTTAGTCGGGACATCCGTGTAGTAAACGCAGGCCCCCGTGTTGCGTTGACAACCGTTCAGGCTTCGCCAGGGGGCTCATCCAGCGCCTGGAGGTTGTCCTTGATGAGCTCGAGTACGGCAAGCATTTTTTCGAGGTCGCCGTAGGCAATGCCCTGGGTGGCGTCGCGGCGCAGGCCGCGCGAGATATCTTCCATGTCATCGATGACACTGCGTGCCTGCTCGGTATCGTGCAGGCGCCACGCGCGGCGGTCCTTCGGGTCGGGACGGCGCTCGACGAAACCGGCCGCCTGGAGGCGGTCGATGACGCGGCCGACCGCGATGGGTTCCATGTCCAGCTGCTCGGCCAGTTCGTTCTGGCGCATGCCGGGCCGGCGGTGCAACCACTTGAGGGCGCGCCACTGGGCGCGGGTCAGCCCGAACGTCACCGCCCGGCGGTCAAAGTGCTTCCGGAAAAGCAGCGTGACGTCGTTGAGCAGGTAACCAAACGAGATATCTTCGACTTTGAGCTGGTCGGCCATGGCGGGAAGGGTGGTCGGCTTTTCTTGCGGTTGGGATCGCATCGTATCCACCTGTGCCCACCCGTCACAAGCGAGGATGCAGCATGGCGCTGGAAGTCATCGAGGCTGATATCACCACGCTGGCCGTCGATGCCATCGTGAACGCTGCCAACGAGTCCCTGTTGGGTGGCGGCGGCGTCGATGGGGCGATCCACAGGGCGGCAGGCACTGAGCTGCTGGCGGCCTGCCGTGCGTTGCCGGAAACGCTCCCGGGGGTACGCTGCCCCACCGGTGAGGCGCGCCTCACCCCCGGCTTTGGCCTGCCCGCCCGCTGGGTCATCCATACCGTAGGCCCGGTGTGGCACGGCGGCGCCAGCGGTGAGCCCGCGTTGTTAGCCGCCTGCTACCGGGCCAGCTTGGCCCTGGCCCATGAACTGGGCCTTGATAGTGTGGCGTTTCCGGCCATAAGTGCCGGTGTTTACGGCTATCCCGCCAGTCTCGCCGCCCAGGTCGCCGTGCGTACCGTGCGCGATGCGCCCTGGGCACCGCCGCAGGTCGTCTTCTGTGCATTTGGCCAAGCCATGGCCGGGCACTACCGCGACGCACTCGGCGCCTAGCGCGGGTAAAGCGGTGGCAGCCCGCCCGTGTCGGCTGGCCCGGCCGGTGGCGCCCAATCCAGCCCCGCCGCGAACACGTCGCGCCAGCTGGCGGTATCCAGGTGGCCATCCGCGAAGCGGGCACGCTGCAGTCCGGCGATCGCGTCGCGCTGGTGTCCCGGGCGAAGGGCCCCGGCCAGGTCGCCCAGGGAGCGGATGCGTGGACGAACCGAACGGCCCCAAATGAGCAGTGTGCGTTCGATGCTGAGCAGGTCGCCGCTCGCCACAGCCCTGAGGAAATCCTCACGCGCGGCAGCCGGGCGGGGTGATTCCCGAGGCGCCGGGGGTGGCACCAGGCCACTGGCGGGCCGCCGGCGTTTCGCCCATACGAACCAGCCCACCACCGTGAACAACCAGAGCAGGCCAACGGCAAAGGCCACGGCCCGCCATGGCGTGCCTGATGCCGGTACCGCTGTGGCAACGACCGGCGTGGGGCTCGATTGCGGTTGAACCGCACTCGTGCCCGGCAACGTCACCGGCGCGGCCCCACCCGGCGCCACCTCGATATCGCGCGCGGGCAGCGTGGCCGTTTCGGGCTTATCGGTCGCCACATTCCACCAGTGCAGCGTGGTCTCCGGAATATGCAACGTGCCAGGACGCGTCGGCACGACCGCAAAGCCCTGCTGCCGGCGACCGGTAATCCATGGCCCGTTCGTGCTGCTGCCGGTCACGGCCTTGTCAGGATAGACGTCCGCGCCATCGATCTTCGGCAGCGATAGCGCAGGCAACGCCTCGAAGGGCAGGCCCGTGGCGTCGAGGCGCATCCCAAGGGTCATGGGTTGCCCGACACGGGCTTTGCCATCGGCCGGGAAACCGTCCAGCGTGAGCGTCAATGCGCGCGCGGGTAGCCACGCGCCATCAGGGGCACCGGCGGGGCGGCCGCGGACATTCACACTTATTGGCTGCGCCACCGCGTTCACGGGCTCGCCGGCGCCGAAGAACGAGTTCACATCAGTGGGATCGACTGCCGTGCCCTGGAATCCGGGCGGTTTGATCTCGAGCGTGCCGGGGTGTTGGGGGATGATGGCGTAGTGTCGCTCGACGACGTTGAAGCGACGGCCGCCGCGCTCGGTCTGGTAGTTCGCATCGGACCCGATCCGCCGGATCTCCGCGCCTTCGGCAGACGGATCACCCAATTGGCCATCGGCCAGGTTCACCGCGAAATACAGGCGCAACGTGTAGTCGAATTGCTGTCCCACGTAGCCGGTCGTCGGGTCGACCTTGCCTTCGAGCACCACAGGCCGGTTGGCGGCATCCGCGGGCGAGTTGCTGGCAGCTTCGACAGAGAGCGGTAGTGGCTGGGTCGACTGGCCGCTAATGGTGAGCGCAGGAACGGTGAGCTGCCCTTCGTGCCTGGGCCGTAGCGCGATACCGAGAATGGTGTGCGCCTCACGCCTGCCGTTAACGATGCTCAGCGTGTGATTTGTTGATGTGCCCAGGACGATGAAATCCGCCGCCAGCGGCGAGAGATCGGGGTTGCCCAGGTTGTCATCGCCAACTTCGATATTCAGCGTGACCGTTTCGCCGTTGCCGACGCGCGTGCGATCGAGCGATGCCACGGGCGCAGCGCCTTGCGCGTGCGCCACACCCACCATCAGTGACAGGGCCAGGGCAAAAGCCAGCCATGCATGGCGCATCATCATTCCTCCGGCTCCGCGCCATGGCGACGCTGGTATTCAAGCATGAACTTGCGGCGCAACAGGCCGCCCGGGTCATCCGGCACGCGCAGCAACTGCCGCCGCACATCCGGGGGCAGCTTCGAGGACGCTTCGGATTCGGACAACTGGCCCAGGTCGTGCTGATCGTCCTTTCCGCCTTCCTTGCCTTTGCCTGCCAGTGCAGCGTCCATTTTCTGTTTCAACGCCTGCTGGGCCGCTTCGGCCTGTGCACGTTCGTCGGCGGACTTGGCGTTAGCGTCGCCTTGCGGCGGCTGCGCCTTGCCAGCATCGGTTCCTTTGTCCTTGCCTTCGCCTTCGCCGGCCTGGCCGGGTGCGCCCTGCTGTTCTTTCTGATCCTGGCCGCCTGCGGACTGCCCGCCCTGCTGCCCCTTCGAGGGGTCGTTCTGCTGGCCTTGCTGACCTTGTTGATCCTTGCCCTGGTCACCAGGCTTCTTGTCAGGCTGGCCGTCCTTCTGGCCCTTGGCGCCCTGATCATCCTGCTTTTGCTTCTGCTGCTGTTTCAGGAAATCTTCCACGGCTTTGCGGTTTGCCGTCGCGTCCGCATTGGCCGGGTTCGCCTTCAGCGCCCGATCATAGGCGGCGATTGCCTCTTCGTAATGGTGTTGCTTCGCAAGTGCGTTGCCCAGGTTGTATTGGCCGTCGCTATCGGTCGCATGGGTGAGTGCTTGTTCCGCAGCGGCGAAATCGCCAGCCCGGTACGCGGCGGCGCCGCGCAGCGCGGCGTTTTCTGCAATGGCCTGCGCCTTCTTTGCATCGCCAGCGGCGAGCGCATCCGCTGCTTGCTGGTCGCGTGTACGGAATGCATCGCGCACGGATGCGGCGTGCGATGGCGCAACGGGAAGCACGGCGAGCACGAGGAGCAACAGCCAGCCACGGCGAAACCCCAGCGCCACCAGTGGCAACAGCGGTAACAACAACCAGGGGCCGCGATCCTCCCACTGCGTAGCGGTCGCGCTGTCCTCGGCCTTCGCGGCGCTCGCATCACGCAACATCGCGGCCATGGCCGTGATATCGGATCGATCATCGGCGGCAACCGCGTACGCTCCGCCACCTGCGGCAGCCAGCGCTCGCAGCGACGCATCGTCGCGCGGCGCCATCACGATGCTGCCCTGTTCATCCTTCAGGAACTGGCCGTCATCCGTGGTAATCGGCCCGCCACGGGGCGTGCCGATGCCGAGCACGGAAACGCGGTCACCCGCGGCCAGGGCGCGACGCGCTGCCGCCTGCGCACCGGCGTCGGCGCGATCCGTAACCACGACGATCGATCCGCCGCGTACATCCGCGTGGTGGATAAGATCCACCGCTTGATCAATCGCCTTGCCCGGGTCGTCGCCGCCCACCGGCATGGTATCCGGCGCAAGTGCCGCAAGCAGGTCGTCGACGCTGTGTGCATCGGTCGTGAGCGGCGCCACGGTGAACGACTCACCGGTGTATGCCACGAGCGCATTCATCCCATCGCTGTTCGCGGCATAGAGCTCGCGTACTTTGTAGCGCGCGCGGCTCAGGCGGTCCGGCACGACATCGCGCGCCAGCATGTGCGGCGACATGGAGACGACGACAACCTGCGCGGCACGCTCGCTGAAGAGTTGCTCCGAGGCCCGGCTCCACGATGGGCCGGCCAAGGCGACGATGGCCAACGCCGCTGCGGCGACCACGGCCCAGGCGGGCAGGCGCGACGCGCGCGGCGTGCCGTCCAGCAAGTAAGGCAAGAGCGTCGGATCGGCAAGGCGCGTAAGAACGCGAATCTCCGGTGAGCGGCGCAGCATCGCCCATGCCAGCAGCGGAACCAGGGTGAACAACCACAGCCAGTGCGGCTGGAGAAAATGAAAGTGAGTGAAGAACGTGGTCATGCAACCGCCCTCGCTGGCAGCCAGCGCGGCGCCAGCGCGGCGACCAGTAGCACCAGCCCCATGAGGAGCGGCCAGCGGAAGAGTTCATCACGTGGGCGCAGGGTGGCGCCTTGTTGTGGCACGGGCTCCAGCTGGTCGATCTGGCGATAAGCCTGGGCCAGTTCATCCGTATCCGTGGCACGGAAGAAGCGGCCACCGGTCTGGTTGGCAATATCGGTGAGCATGCCCACATCGAGATCCGCCGATGGGTTTTCGATGCGCGAGCCGAAGAAATCGGGAACGCGCATGGCCGTGGCGCCAATGCCGATCGTATAAACACGCACACCCGCGGCCTTGGCTGCACGGGCTGCCTCGCGCGGCGCGATGGAACCCGCGTTGTTCACGCCGTCGGTAAGCAACACGAGTACGCGAGCCTGTTGCGGAAGGTCCGCAAGCCGTTTGACCGCCACGGCAATCGCGTCACCGATAGCGGTCTCGCGACCAGGCAAGCCCACCACGGCATCGTGCAATTGAGCCCTCACCGCATCCAGGTCGTAGGTCAGAGGGGTGACGAGGTACGCCTGCGAGCCGAAGAGTACCAGCCCGAGTTCGTCACCGGCCCGCCGATCGATAAAGTCACCAGCGATCGCCTCGACGGCAGCAAAGCGCGTCACCTGCCGACCCGCAAGCTGCATGTCATCCAGCGACATGCTTCCCGACAGATCGACCGCAAGCATGGTGGCACGGCCGCTGCGTTTTTGTGGTTCGGGCGGGCCCAGATGCTGTGGGCGTGCAGCCGCGACCACCAGGCAGGCCCATGCCAACACCATGAGTGCGGATGCGGCGAACGATGCACGATTGGCGGAGGCGGGCATCAATGTAATGCCCGGCTGCGGAAGATTCAGCGCTTGCGCCGGGCGCACCGGCCGTAGCACGCGGCGAAGGATCCATGGCAAGGGCAGTGCGAGGAAAAGCCATGGCCACGCGAACTCAGGAAGGTGCATGCGCCCTCCGTGGACCACGGGCCGGCGCGCGCGACAGCACATCGCGCACCCAGCCTTCGACATCGGCGGCGACGGCATCGACATCCAGCGCCACCTTGGGCCGGTATATCGCATCACCCAGTGTAGCCAGGCGCGATACATCGCGCTTTGGCGCCATCATCTTGAGCGCGGCGTGCCAATCACCCTCGCCGAGGGCAACGCTATGAGCGTCGCGCGTTCGCGCAACGCGGCGCAAAAGCTGGTGCGCGCTGGCGGCGAACGCCGCGTTATTGCCATCATCGCCATGGCGTGCCCGGGCCGCGTAAAGGTCGGCGAGCACGCGGTTGATGTAACGCCGGCGTTGGGTCCGCTGTCGCCAGGTCCACGCAGCGAACGCGGCAAACGCGAACGCGAGAACCAGCAACACCCACCACCCGGGGGCCAGGGGCCACAAGGGCACGTGTGGGACGTGGATATCCCGAAGCTCTGGACCTTGCTGCGGCATCAGCGCGCCCTCGATGGGCCAAGCAACTCGATAACAGCGTTGAGCGGATCCGCCGTGGTATCGAGTGTGCGTTGGAGAAGGCCCAGCTGGCTGGCCAGCGTGGCAAGGCGTTGCCGCCCCTCACCAAGGGCGCGCGCAAAATCTGCACGCTGGCGCTCGCCATGCAGCGCGATATCGTAGTGCACGCCATCGTGGGCAAACGGATAGCGGCCTGCAGGTGGCTCGGCCATCTCCAGCGGATCGGATACGGTGATGATGCGCACTTCCGCCTTGCTTACCAGACCAAGCATGCGGCCATGGGCTGCCTGGTCCACGGCGAAGCCATCGCTCACCAACAGCACCCGCGAGGCACCATGCATGAGGCGGCCGGCACGCTGTAATGCCGCCGACAGGCTTTCATCGCTACCTGGCGGCAAGGCATCCCACGCTGCCAGCGCCCCGCACAACGCCAGGGCCCCGCGGGGGCCGCCTTGGGGGCGCAGCAGGCGCTGCTGACCACCAAACGCGAGGACGCCCACGCGGTCGCCACCGCGGATCGCGTACCAGGCGGCGGTGGCGGCGATACGCGCGGCCTGTACGGATTTGAAGCGTGTGCGCGTGCCGAAGCGCATGCTTGTGTTGGTATCCAGAAGGACGAGAAGGCGGCCTTCACGCTCCTCCTGGAACAGCTTGGTATGGGCAACGCCGCTACGCGCCGTGAGCCGCCAATCCATGCGGCGCACGTCGTCACCGGCCTGGTAGACACGCGACTCGGCGTAATCCATGCCGCGCCCGTGCAGGCGCCCCGGCCGCTGGCCGCTGCGCGGCGCGCGCGATACCACCGGAGGGGGCGGCGCACGCGTGACCCGCGAGCGAAGTGCCAGCAGTTCGGGCAATGTGACGTTTACGCGGGAATCCGCGGCTTGGGGAACGGCGTTCACGGCAGCGGCACGAGATCCAGCAGGCGATCAATCACCGTATCCACTCGCACACCTTCGGCCTCCGCCTCGTAACTGGGCAGTACGCGATGGCGCAACACCTCGTGCGCTATCGCGTGGACATCTTCGGGCAACGCGTAGTCGCGGCCAGCCAACCACGCGTGCGCGCGTGCGCAGCGATCGAGCGCGATGCTCGCGCGCGGGCTCGCGCCCCATGCGATCCAGCGCGCCAGCTCGGCGCCGTAGTGGCCAGCTTCGCGGGTGGCGACCACCAATTGCGTGATGTAGAGCTCCAGCGGCGCGGCCATGTGCACGGCCAGCACCGCATCGCGCGCGGCGAAGACATCGGCAGGGCGCAGCACATGGGCCGGCGGCGGCACCGGGTGCATGGCTTCGCGCGCCTGCTCTCGTGCCAGGCGAAGGATCGCCAGCTCGGCTTCTGCATCGGGGTAGCCGATGGTGACGTGCATGAGGAAGCGATCGAGCTGGGCTTCAGGCAGGGCGAATGTGCCTTCCTGCTCAATGGGGTTCTGCGTGGCCATGACCATGAACAGGTCGGGCAGCGGCCAGGTACGGCGCCCAATCGTGATTTGCCGCTCTGCCATGGCTTCAAGCAGAGCGGACTGCACCTTGGCGGGCGCGCGGTTGATCTCGTCGGCGAGCACGATGTTGTGGAACAGCGGGCCGCGCTCGAACTCGAACGTCCCCGTCTGTGGGCGGAAGATGTCGGTACCCGTGAGATCCGCCGGGAGCAGGTCGGGCGTGAACTGAATGCGGTGGAAGTCAGCCTCGACCCGCGTGGCCAACGCCTTGATCGCGGTGGTCTTCGCCAGGCCGGGCGCGCCTTCCACCAACAGGTGGCCATCGGCCAGCAGGGCGATAAGCAGGCACTCCACCAGGTGCGGCTGCCCGATGATCCCGCGGGATAGCTCTCCGCGCAGGCGGACAAAAGCCTCCTGGAGGGGCGTCGTGGCGGCAGGCAGGATCTCGGACATGGCACACGCTCATAAAACGGACGACAGGCCCGATAAGACCACAGCGGGCGCGTAAAGTTTAGGGCCGGAAGTCGGGGACAAAAAAAGGGCGGCCCTAGGGCCGCCCTTGGGTACTGCCGGAAAGACGCGGTTACTGCAGCGTGTTGCTGAGGATGCGCGGCGTAACAAAGATCAGCAGTTCGGCCTTGTCGTTCTGGCGCGAGGTATTGCGGAACAGCACGCCAATGCCGGGGATATCGCCCAGGCCAGGCACCTTCTTGGTGGTGTTGGCCTTGGTGATCTCGTAGATGCCACCCAGCACGACCGTCTGCCCGTTATCCACCAGCACCGAGGTGTTGATTTCGCGGGTATCGATCGACGGGACGAAGCCACCGCCCGGCGACGGCGTATTGCCGGCGAGAGCATCCTTCTTCACGTTGATCTTCAGGTACACGCGGCTGTCCGCGGTGATCGTCGGGGTAACGCGCAGCTCGAGCACGGCATCCTTGAACTGCACCGTGGCGTTCGATGCACCGCCGCCGGTGCTGGATGCCTGGTAGGTCACGTAGCCGATCTCGGTACCCTGCTTGATCACGGCTTCCTGCTGATTGGCGGTGATGACGCGCGGGCTGGAGATGACTTCGCTGCGGCCCTCGGTCTGCGCGGCCGAGAGTTCCAGATCAACAAGGTAATTCGAGCCGAGGATCGCGAGGCCGAGGCTTCCAGCCGGGTTTGTGACAGGCAAGTTGACGTTGTAGCCGCCCGGGTAGGTGATAGTGCTCTGCGTCCCCGCAGCCGCGTGGTTGGCGTTCCACACCTGGGTCGCCAGGCCGGCCGTACCCTGGTTCGGGGCCGTGCCGCTGGTGAGGTCCGGCGTGGTGCCGATCACCTGGCCACTGGAGTTGGTCTGGGTCGCCTGGACACCCCAACGCACACCGAGATCACGGGTGAAGGTATCCGTCGCGACGACGATGCGCGATTCGATCAGGACCTGCTGCACCGGGCGGTCCAGCGTGCCGATGAGTTCACGCAGGTCGCGGATTTTGTCCGGCGTATCGTTAATAAGCAGCGTGTTCGTGCGGTCGTCGAACGAAACGCTGCCGCGGCTCGACAGGAAGCCACGAGCGGTATTGCCGCTGCTGCCACCGCCACCGGTGCTCTGCATGCTGCCCGATGTCAGCAACTTGGCGATATCTTCGGCCTTGCCGTAGCTGATCGGAATGTAGTCAGCCACGAGTTCGGCGTTGTCCTCTGCCTTCTGACGGGCGTCGGCCAGGCTCTGCTCATACGAGGCGAGTTCCTGCTGCGGCGCGATCCAGATGACGTTGCCGCTGCGGCGCTTGTCGAGGCCCTTGGCACGCAGGATCACATCGAGCGCCTGGTCCCACGGGGTGTTGACGAGACGGAGCGTCACACTGCCACCCACGCTATCGGATGCCACCAGGTTGAGCTTGGCTTCGTCGGCGATAAGCTGCAGCGCAGAGCGGACCGGGATGTCCTGGAAATTGAAGGTGAGGCGCGAGCCCGAATAGGTCGGTTCCTGACCCTTCGCGGCCTTGCCCGTCAGCGGGGCGGCCTTCTTTGGGGCCACTTCGACGACGTATTCCGTACCGTTCTGGTAGGCCGACACATCCGTGTCGCCCTTCGTGCGGATTTCCATGCGGGTGCCGCCAGGCGCCGACGAGGACTGGATCGACTGGACCGGCGTCGCAAAATCGAGCACATCCAGGCGCTGGGCCAGCTTCGAGGGCAGGGTGGCACCCATAAAGCTGACAACCACCTTATCGTTCTCACGACGCATTTCCGGCGTAATGCCTTCACTGCCAAGCGTCACCACGACGCGGCCTTCGCCGTTCTGGCCACGGCGGAAGTCGATATTCGACAGCGGCGTGCCTGCGCTGGACGGCAGGGCCTTGGTCGGGTCAGAGACGATAGCCGTGGTGGTCGTGGCACCCGTCGGTCCGTTGTTCACCGTAACGATCAGGTTATTGCCGTCCACTCGGGTCTTGTAGGCCGAATCGCGGTAGAGCTCGACGGTAACGCGCGTGCGGCCGCCGGCAGATACCACGGAAACACCCGAAGTCGAGCCCTTGCTCACATCAAGGTGGCGTGTGGAAAACGCGTTGGTCGTATCCGGCAGGTCGATAGCGATGCGCGGTGGATTCGTCGTCGTGAAGACCTTCGGCTCCGGCGCGTGGCCCGAGAAGGCGAGCGTCAGCTCTACCCTGCCACCGGGCTGGGCATCGTAGGTGACGTTCTTCAGCGCCGTCTCGGCCGCCGCGCTGCCGGCGAACCCGAACGCCGCGACAAGCGCGACGCCGAGGGTCCAGCGCCGCGTGCGAGGACGCGAGCTACCCGGCAGATGATTGGAATTGGTCGTCATGTGCTTCATCCCCGAGTTCTTATTTGTCGCCGACCGCGATGCTTGCCGGACGCTCCATCCAGCCGCCGGTGCCGTTAGGCACCAGTTCGACCAGATCGATGCGGTCTTCCCCCACGGCCGTGACGCGGCCGTACGACTGCCCCATGTACTCATTGCGATGGACCCGATGGATCACCCCACCGGGATCCTTGACGAGCGCCTCCAGGCTGGAACCTGCACCTACCGTGCCAACCATCTTCAGGGTATCGAGGGAGAACATCTCCAACGGCTCCTTGGGACGGTTTTCGTCAGGACGCGGGCCGCTGCTTGACGTGCTCTCCATTTCGGCCGTGCTCGGGCTGAACGGGTCGCGGGCAGTCTGGTCCTGGTAAGCAAACGTCTCAAACGTGCGGATGACCGGCAATGGCGGGATCGGCTCGCCCTTCTTGTGTTTCTCAGCATCGACCCACTCACGCAGGTCCGACTGGCCTTTCGTGCACCCCGCAAGGGTCACGAGCGCAAGGCCGACCGCTGCAAGCCGGAGATGAATGTGACGGGCGCTGGTCACTTGGCACCCCCTGCCTTGGCGTCGGTCTGCTGGGCCGCGGCCTCATCGTCTTCGAGGTAGCGGTATGTCTTGACGGTACCCTGGAGCACCAGCTGACCCGATCCGACGCCCTTGGCGCCACCTTCCTTGGGCTTCAGCGAAACGTCGTGGAGCGTCAGAATGACGACGCGCGGGAGGGAGGCCACGCCACTGATGAACGTGCCGAACTGGTGATAGGTACCCACCATGCGCAGGGTGATCGGCTTCTCGGCGTAGAAGTCCTTCGGCGTTTCCGGGCCGGGCTGGAACAGATCGGATTCCAGGCCAGCGGCCAGGGCCGTCTGCGAGATATCCACGAGAAGCTCCGGCATTTCCGTCCGGCTGGGAAGCTGGCGAAGCAACTGCCGCAGCATGTCCTGCATCTCGGCCAACTGCTGTTCCAGCGCTTCGAGGTTGGCTGACTTGGCCTGCTTCTGGGAGAACTCGCCTTTGAGCGATTCTTCCTGCGATTCGGCGTTAGCCAGGTCGTCCTGCTGTGAACTGATTTCAACGTACCAGCCGATCGCCACCACCACGATGAAGACCAGCGTGGTGAAGAAGATCTTTACGGACTTGGGCCAGCCACCGACGTTATTACGGTCAAGGTTACGCAGATCGTCCAGGAAGCTCATGGCTTGCCTCCTGCCGGGGTGGCGACACTGGCCGGTTTGGCTGCGCCCGGCGTAGACGCTGCGGCAGGCGTGCCGGTCACGGCCGTGGCGGCGTTGGCGAGCGGCGCCGGCACCGCCGGCGTGGCACCCGGAGCGGGCGGCGTGGCCACGGTCGACGACGACGCAGGTGCATCCGCGCTGGGCGTATTCAGTTTGACGTCAAGGCCAAACGAATACGGCATGCGTGAATCGTCATGGGTGTTTTCAGTCTTGCGGAGGTCCGCATGGCCCATCCAGGGCGACGCCTCGATGTTGCGCATGTACTCGGCCACGCTGGAGTTGGACTGGGCCACGCCGTCCAGCGACATGGAGTCGCCCGACTGCTTCATGGAGCCCAGCCGGGCACTGCCCGGGATCGTCTTAACCAATTCGTCGAACAGGTGGACCATCTGCGAGCGGTTGGCCTGCAGCTGTTCGATGATCTGCTTGCGCTGGAGCAGGCCGGCGCGAACCTTTTCCAGGTCCTTGATCTTTGCGATGCGATCGTCCAGCTGCTTGATCTCGCCCTGCAGATAGGTGTTGCGCTCGGTCTGGTTATCGATGCGCGCGCCCATCCAGTACGACCAGCCGATCAGCACCACCAGCGCCGCCGCGAACGCGACGCCCAGCTGCATGTAGAACTCACGCTCGCGCTGCTTGCGGCGCTCGGCACGCCAGGGAAGTAGGTTGATCCGTGCCATCAGTCGAAGCTCCGCATGGCCAGGCCGACGGCGATCATGAGTGCCGGGGCATCCTGGGCGAGGGTCTGGGCCTGGACCTTGCTGGACAGGGACATGCGAGCCAGCGGGTTGGCGACCACGCACGGCACGCCCAGCTGCTGCTCGAGGATCTCGGTGATGCCTTCGATCGAAGCGCAGCCGCCGGCCAGGACGACCTGGTCGACGCGGCTGTATTCGCTGCCAGCGAAGAAGAACTGGAGCAGGCGGCTGACCTGCTGCACCAGCGATTCCTTGAACGGCTCGAGCGCTTCCATTTCGTACGATTCGGGCAGGCCGCCCTTGCGCTTGGCGCGGCCCGCCTCTTCATACGACAGGCCATAACGCCGCATGATCTCGTCGGTGAGCTGCTTGCCACCGAAGACCTGCTCCCGGGAGTAGATCGTCCGCTGGTTCTTCAGCACGGCGAGCGTCGTCATGGTCGCGCCGATGTCCACGACGGCGACCAGGGCATCCCGGGAGACGGCGAGCTGGTCAGCGACCATGGCGAAGGCGTTTTCCATGGCGAACGCCTCGACGTCGATCACCCGGGCGGTCAACCCGCCCAGATCCAGCGCAGCGATGCGCATGTCGACGTTTTCCGTGCGGGAAGCGGCCAGGAGGATGTTGTTCATTTCCGGGTTGTCGCGCACGGGGCCCAATACCTCGAAGTCGAGGCTAACTTCCTCGATCGGGTAGGGAATGTACTGGTTGGCCTCCACCTGGATCTGCCCTTCCAGGTCGTCCTCGGAGAGGTCGGCCGACATGGGAATGATCCGGGTAATAACCGCCGACCCCGCGACTGCCGCGGCGGCGTGCTTCACCTTGGCGCCGGAACGGGCCAGGGCGCGACGGATGGCCTCGCCGACGGCCTCGACCTCGACGATGTTCTTTTCGACGACGGCATTGGGCGGCAACGGCTCAACGGCATAGTGTTCGACGCGATAGCGCCCACCTGCCTCGCTGAGCTGTAGCAGCTTTACTGCGGTCGAACTGATGTCGACACCGATCAACGGCGCCGCCTTGGGTGTAAAGAGCCCCACTGTGTCCCCCTTCCCCGCGCCTTGTCGGAATTTGGTCTTCGGCGCGAAGGCATTAGATCTAAAACTTAACGGATAAGCAACGGCCCGTCGGGGCCCTTATCGGCACTAATTCACAAATCCTGACGCTGGGTTAGCGTTCCCCCTTCATACCGGGTCGAACCCCGGCTACCCCTTCCCAAGGGTGGCAAGGCTCTATACTCCGGCACGACCTATACGGCGGTGACCCCTCCCCTTCATGCGAATCCTCAAGCGTCTGCTGCGTTACGCGCTGTACCTCGCCCTGGCCGGCATCCTGTTCGTCGCGGGCGCCATTGGCGTCGCTTACTGGCTGCTGGCTCCGCGCCTGCCTTCCGTGGCGGTGTTACGCGACTACCACATGCAGGTTCCCCTACGTGTCCTCAGCTCCGACGGCAAGCTGATCGCATCGTTCGGCGAGACCCGGCGCATTCCCGTGCGCATCGCCGACGTACCGGCGCGCCTCAAGAATGCTGTCTTATCGGCAGAGGATGGCGATTTCTATAGCCATCCCGGTATCGACTGGCACGGCATCGCCCGTGCAGGCATTCACGTCATCGTATCGGGCGGCGACAAGGGCCCCGGCGGCTCCACCATCACTCAGCAGGTGGCACGCAACTTCTTCCTCAGCCCCGAAAAGCTGTATTCGCGCAAACTGACAGAAATGTTCATTGCGCTGCGCATGGAGAACGAGCTCAGCAAGGACCAGATCCTCGAGCTGTATCTCAACAAGATGTTCCTTGGCCACCGCGCCTACGGCGTGGCGGCTGCCGCGTCGTATTACTACGGCAAGACCCTCGACCAGCTTACCGTTGCGCAGTGCGCCACCATCGCCTCGACGTTCCAGCTGCCCTCGGTCGTCAACCCGCTGAACAATCCCAAGCGGATGATCGCCCGCCGCGACTGGGTACTGGGCCAGATGCTCTCCAACCGCTTCATCACTCAGGCGGAGTACGACGAGGCCATCAAGGAGCCGAACGACGCCTTCCCACACGAACAGCAGATCGAAGTGGATGCGCCGTACCTCGCCGAGATGGTGCGCCAGCAGACCCTTGAGAAGCTGGGCAACGATGCCCTGACCGAAGGCTACGTGGTGCACACCACGGTGCCGAGCGACAGCCAGGCCGCGGCAAACGATGCCTTGCGCGGCCGCCTCTCCGCTTACGACCGCCGCCACGGCTACCGTGGGCCCGAAGGCCACGAAGAGCTGCCGGCCGACGCCGGCCCGGAAGACTTCGATCGCGTTCTCGCCAGCTACACGCCCGTCGCGGGCATGATGCCAGCCATCGTTACGGCGACCGGTGCCAAGGAGGCCACGGTGTACCTCAACGCGAAGGAATCGGCGACGCTGAGCCTGGAGTCCATCACGTGGGCACGGCCGTACGTCAACGAAGGCCGCGCTGGCGCGGCACCGACACGGGTCGATGCCGTACTCAAACGCGGTGACGTGGTCCGCCTGATTCGCAGTGAAAAGGACGACATCTCCGAGGACGCGAAGGCCTCCGATACGGCGGCCACTACGACGGAAGGAAAACCCGACTCGAACAAGGGGCCGTGGCGCCTTACCCAGATCCCCGCCGTCCAGGCCGCGCTCGTCTCCGTTGATCCGGAAGATGGCGCCGTGCGCGCGCTCGTCGGTGGCTTCAGCTTCGCGCGCTCCAAGTTCAACCGGGCCGTCATGGCGGCACGCCAGCCGGGATCAAGCTTCAAGCCCTATCTTTACTCGTCTGCATTCGAACGGGGCTTTACGCCGGCGTCCATCGTGAACGATGCGCCGGTCGCGTTCCCGGATCCGAGCCGTCCCGACGGCGTGTGGACACCATCGAATGACGATGGCAAGTTCAGTGGCCCGATGCGTCTGCGCGAAGCGCTTGTGCAGTCAAAAAACCTGGTCTCGGTACGCCTGCTCGATGCGGTCGGCGTGCGCTATGCACGCGATTACATGACCCGCTTCGGTTTCACACCCGATGCGTTGCCGCAGAACCTGTCACTGGCACTCGGCACCGCCTCGGTCTCCCCCATGAGCATGGCACGCGGCTATGCCGTGTTCGCGAACGGCGGTTACCTCGTCACACCCTATTTCATCTCGCGTATCGACGATCGCGACGGGAATCCGGTTTACGTGGCGAACCCCGAGCGCGCCTGTGCGGATTGCCAGGAACGACTGCTCAACCCGACCCCGCCTGGGCCGCCCAACCAGCCAAGCACGGCGCTGATCCCGGCCAAGCCTGCGTCGTCGGCCAGCGCGGGTATCGCAGCTACCGGCGATGCGGTGCTGCCGGCCGATGCGCACGACAATGCCACGCAGGCGCCCAAGCTCGCGCCGCACGTCATCGACGTGCGCAACGACTACCTCGTGACCTCGCTCATGCAGGATGTGGTCAAGCGCGGCACAGGCTCCGCCGCCAAGGCACTGGGACGCGACGATATCGCGGGCAAGACGGGCTCCACGAACGATCACCGCGATGCCTGGTTCGTCGGCTTCAATGGCGATGTTTCCACGGCGGTCTGGGTGGGCTTCGATGACTTCAGCTCGCTGGGCAAGGGCGAGTTCGGTGCCAAGGCGGCACTACCGATCTGGATGGATTACATGGGCGCCGTGCTGAAGGACAAGCCTTCGCATACGCTGGCCATGCCGCCAGGCATCGCCACGGTGCAGATCGACCCCAGCTCCGGCTTGCCGTCGCCCGGTGGAATGAACGAGATCATGAAGGTGGAGGACGTCGATCGTCTCCGCGAACAGGCACAGCAGAAACAGCAGGAGGAGCAGCAGGACCACGCCTACGACATCTTCTGACGCGCGGCACGGGATTAAGCCGTGCGTCCATTGGCAACTCTTATCACCAACGGGGGTGAGTCATGGCACGAGGCGAACACCACAGGATCCATGCCCAGGACAGGACGCAGCGCAACCGCGTCCTTGTCGCCCAGGAGGCGGCGCGCCTGATGAGCGAGCATGGCATTCGTGACTTCCACCACGCGAAACTGAAAGCCGCCGAGCGGCTTGGCATCGTCGATACACAGGCCCTGCCCCGTAACCAGGAAATTGAAGATGCCTTGCGCGAGCACCAGCGCATCTTCCACGGCGATACGCAGCCACAGGCGCTGCGTGCACGGCGCGAAGCGGCCATCGAGGCCATGCGGTTCCTCCGCCACTTCGATTCACGACTGGTAGGCGCCGTTCTGGAAGGCACCGCCGACGAGCATTCGGCCGTATGCCTGCACGTCTACAGCGATGACCCGGAAGCGCCAGGCCTCTTCCTCACCGAGCAAGGTATCCCCCTTGAAACGCAGACCCGCCGCCTTCGCTGGCCGGGCAACGGGCAGACCGAGCACACCGTGCTGCTTTTCGGCGCCGATGGCATTCCGTTCGACATCACCGTGCTGCCGCTTGACGCGCTGCGCCAGGCGCCGCTCGATCGTGTCGACGAACGCCCGATGCGCCGGGCCACGCGGGCAATGATCCAGGAGCTACTGGCCGAGGAAGACATCGCAACCTTCAACAGCTAGGCAAAAAAAAGCCCGCTTTCGCGGGCTTTTTTCTTTAGCGCTTGTCGCTCGAAACGTAATCGCGAACGTCTGCGCCGGTGTAGATCTGGCGCGGGCGGCCGATGCGCGATCCCGGCGTTTCGTGCTGCTCGATCCAGTGAGAGATCCAGCCCGACGTGCGCGCAATGGCGAACATCACGGTGAACATCTCGGTCGGGATGCCCAGGGCCTTGTAGATGATGCCCGAGTAGAAATCGACGTTCGGGTACAGCTTGCGCTCGACGAAGTACTCGTCCTTAAGCGCCGCCTCTTCGAGCTTCATGGCCACTTCGAGCAGCGGATCGTTCACACCCAGCTCGTTGAGCACGTTGTGGCATGCCTCGCGGATGATCTTGGCGCGCGGATCGAAGTTCTTGTACACGCGGTGGCCGAAGCCCATGAGACGGAACGAATCGTTCTTGTCCTTCGCGCGCTTGACCGCGTTCTCGACCTTGTCGGCGGTGCCGATCTCTTCAAGCTGCAGCAGCACGGCTTCGTTCGCGCCACCGTGGGCAGGGCCCCAAAGCGCAGTAATGCCGGCGGCCACGGACGCATACGGGTTGGCACCGGTGGAGCCCACCAGGCGAACCGTCGAGGTCGAGGCATTCTGCTCGTGGTCGGCGTGCAGGATGAACAGCAGGTCGAGCGCCTTCGCGACAACCGGGTTCACGTGGTACGCCTCGCTCGGCACCTCGAACATGGTGTGCAGGAAGCGGGTGACGTACTCGAGGTTGTTGCGCGGATAGCGGTTCGGCCAGCCAATGGAATGGCGGTAGATGGCCGAAGCGATGGTTGGCATCTTCGCGATGAGGCGGACGGCGGCCAGCTTGCGGTCTTCCGGGTTCTCGACGTTGAGATCGTCGTGGTAGAACGCCGACAGCGACGCCACCGACGCAGCCAGCATGGCCATCGGGTGCGCATTGTGGTGGAAGCCCTTCAGGAAGTCCTTCAGGTTCTCGTGCATCATCGAGTGATGCGTGATCTCGTTCGAGAACTTCTCGAACTGCGGCTTGCTCGGCAGCTCGCCATTGAGAAGCAGGTACGAGGTTTCAAGGAACGTGGACTTTTCAGCCAGCTGCTCGATGGGGTAGCCGCGATACAGCAGGATGCCCTTGTCGCCGTCGATGTAGGTGATGGCGCTCTTGGTGCTGGCCGTGCTGCCGTAGCCCGGGTCGTACGTGAAGTAACCGGTGTCCTTGTACAGGGTGCCGATATCAACGCACTCTGCACCCAGCGTGCCGCCGATGACCGGCAGTTCGCTTACGGGCTTGTTGGATTCATCGACCAATTTGACGGTTTTGGCGTCGGACACGGCGAGCTCCTCTATCACTCTTTCGGACCACGTCGCCCGGGGAGGACGGCGCTTGGGATGTGGATGAAACGAGGGCGTGGGGAAGCCCCCGTACCGGCCGCCGGCGGCGACCGAAGTTCCCCATTATCGCACATCCCCTGCTCGAACGACCGTTCGACCAAAGTGAAAGAGACGCACGCAAAAAGACACGGGGCAAGCCATGGGCTCGCCCCGTGTCCGTCTATCCTCGCGAAACGCCACCCCGCAGGCGGCGCGCGGATCGCTTACGGCTTACTTCTTGCCGTAGCGCTGGCGGAACTTGTCGACGCGGCCACCCACGTCGAGGGTCTTCTGCTTACCCGTGTAGAACGGGTGCGAGTGGCTGGAGATATCCAGCTTGATGACCGGGTATTCGTTACCGTCTTCCCACTTCACGGTTTCCTTGGAGGACATGGTCGAGCGCGTCAGGAACGCGAAATCCGACGACAGGTCCTGGAAGACAACCGGCTGGTACTTCGGGTGGATGTTCTCTTTCATGATCGTGACTTCTTGAATGGCGGGGTGAAAAGAGCGGCATTGTAGCCGGGGGCTGGTTACTTCGCAACCAACCCCCAGCCGGCCGCGCCCCCGGTCAGGCCGGGTTGCCCAGGGCGCTGGCAATCAACTGGCCGAACCGGGCCTGGTCCACGTCGAGGACGATCCGGGCGTTGGGTCGGCCGCCCAGCCGCTTGTGCCAGTCCACGACGGTGGCGCCGCGGGTCAGGCGGCCATCCAGTTCGATGGCCACGTGGCGGGTCTCGGCGCGGGTCACCATCGCCGGATCCAGCGCCACGGCCATGGCCAGGGCATCGGCCGCGATGAAGCCGGTGCGCTCGTGCTCGGCGTTAAAGCGGCGCGCGGTGGCGAACACATCGTGGAAGAAGGTGGCGCGCTTGTCGCCGTTCGCAACCCACTCCTCATAGACCTCGTCAGGGAACGCGTGGCGAACGGTCGCCTCCCAATCCACCAGGTCGAACATCTCGAAGGCCTCGAACACCACGTGCGCAGCTTCCGGATCGAACCCGATGTTGAATTCGGCCGGCACCTTGCCGGTGTTGCCGTGGCCCGTGACCGCGCCGCCCATGATGACCAGGCGCTTCACGCGCTGCGGGAAGGCGGGATCCAGGCGCACCGCCAGGGCGAGGTTGGTGAGGGGCCCGAGCGCCACCAGGGTGAGTTCACCCGGGCGCTCGTTCGTGAGGCGGATGAGTGCCAGCGCGGCATGCTCGGCCTCGGCGGTGTGTTTCGGCTCGGGAAAGCCCACGTCGCCGAAGCCATCCTCGCCGTGCACGAAGGCCGCGTCTTCTTCCGGCGCACGGACCAGCGGCGACGGACAGCCGGCGAATACCGGCGTGGTCGCACCCACCAGATCCACCAGCGTGCGCGCGTTGCGCACTGTGTGCTTCAGGCCGACGTTACCGGCGGCCACCGTCAGGGCGGCCACATCGGTATGCGCATGCGCCATGAGGATGGCGAGGGCGTCATCCACGCCCGGGTCGGTATCGATCAGCAGCGGCAGTCGTGTCATCTTGCGGTTGCATCCATGGATGGCCGGACAGCATAGCGCTGCCGGGCACGTTCAGACAGCCTTGGCTTCCACTGCCGCCCCCGCGCCAAAATCGAAGCCCAGCTCACTGATAACCCGGTCGACGGCGATGCACAGCGCCTCCAGTTGTGGCGTGCGTGCCGCTACGCGCGGGCGCAGGTCCAACGTGCAGGTAAGGCCCATCTGCAACAGGTCCGCGTGCGCGACGTGCAAGGTATCGGCCTGGGCCTGTGTGAAGAGACCCGCAACACGGATTTCATCGATGAGCATGCTGTTCGCCGTGGTCTCCAGGATACCGGGGTGCTCGGCGGCATGCGCAAGCACCAGCCCCTGCAGCACGAACTCGATATCGATGAGCGCGCCCTTCCCCTGCTTGAGGTCAATGTGGGCGGCATCGGAGCGGTCGCGCTCTGCGCGCCAACGTGAACGCATGGCACCCACTTCCGCGAACACGCGCGCCTTGTCGCGAGCGGTGGCGAGAATATCCCTGCGCACCGCTTCGAGCATGGCGCCCACCGCCGCATCACCGGCCACGAAACGCGCGCGCTGCAAGGCCTGGTGCTCCCAGGTCCACGCACGATCGCGCTGGTACGCCTCGAAGGCGTCGACACTCGCCACGAGCAGGCCCTTTGAGCCGTCCGGACGCAGGCGCGTATCCACGTCGTAAAGGCTGCCCGCGTGCGTTTGCGCACCTAGCCAGTGCATCACGCGCTGCGCGAGGCGCTGATACCAACGCGTGCCATCCACTGGCCGCGCGCCATCACTCATGGCATTCGCACGTTTGCCGTCGTACACGAAGACAAGATCAAGATCCGACGCGAAACCAAGCTCCTCGCCACCCAGGCTGCCGTAGCCAAGCACCGCGAAACCGATGCCATTGCCGGGGATGCGCCCGTGCTGCGCAGTCATCTCGCGCACGGCCAGCGCAAGCACAGCGCCAATGACTGCTTCAGCCAATCCCGCAAGGCGGCGCGCCGTCGCAGGCGCATCCGCACGGCCATCACTGAACGCGAGTCCCAGCCGGAACGCGATGCTGGAGCGGAATTCATTGATGCGCTCAAGCTCACGCTCGGCATCGCGCTCATCGAGCGTACCCAACGAACGGACGATCTCGGCCGAGATATCCGCGCGCTTCAAGGGCAACTGGTCAATGCGAGGGTCGAGCACATCATCGAGCAGGAGGGGCTGTGCGATCACCCGTTCGGCGAGAAACGCGCTTTCGGCGAACACACTGGCAACGCGTCGGCGCGCACTTGGCTGCTCATCGAGCAAGGCAAGATAAGACGAACGGCGCGCCACCGCCTGGACCAGGCGGACCATGCGCAACAAGCTTGGCACCGGCGATGCACTGACGCGCGCCGCGGCGATGAGTTGCGGCATCAGGCGCTCAAGGCGCTCGCCTGAACGGGCGGACATGGAGCGCACGGATGCCGCCCGCGGCAGCTTGCCAAGTTCGTCCGCAACCTCATGCCCGGGCACAAAGCCCGATGCGGCCATCGTTTCCGCGGTGAGGGTTTCGTCGCGCGCCGCCTGCCACAATTCCACGTCCGCCGCAGGCGCACTCGCCGTCTGCCCGGCCTGCGGCACCAACACCGCGGCGAACTCCGCGGATACCGCCGTACGGTGCGTGGCCAGGTCAACGGCCAGTGCATCCCACGAGGCGTAATCCAGCCCCAGCGCGAGACGCTCTCGCGATAGTGCATCGTCGGGAATATCGTGCGTCTGCGCATCGCGCAGCATCTGTACGCGATTTTCCAGGCGACGAAGAAAGATGTAGGCGTCGCGCAGCAGCTTTGCACGTGCCTTGGGAATATACCCACGCGATTCACAGGCACGTAGTGCCGGTAACAAGCCGCGCACGCGCAAGGCGGGATCGCGCCCGCCACGAATCATCTGCGTGAGCTGCACCACGAACTCGATCTCGCGGATGCCGCCCGGGCCGAGCTTCAGGTTACCCGCCAGGTCTTTACGCGCCACCTCCGCGTCGATCAGCGCCTTCATCTCGCGCAGGCCAGCGAACGCGGTGTAATCCAGGTAGCGGCGGTAGACGAAGGGCCGCAGCATATCCTGCAATTCACGGCCTGCCGTGCGATCGCCGGCCACGGGGCGCGCCTTGATCCATGCGTAACGCTCCCAGTCGCGTCCTTCGCGCTGGTAGTACTGCTCCATGGCTGCGAAGGGCAGCGCGAGGCGGCCTGCGTTACCAAACGGCCGCAGGCGCAGGTCGACGCGCGCACAGATGCCATCGACGGTCGGCTCCGCCAGCAGCCTTACGAGCTGGCGCCCTTCCCGTACGAAGTATTCGCCGTTGTCGAGCGGTCGGGATCCATCGGTCTCGCCGCCCGAGGAATACGCCAGCACCAGATCGATATCGGAGGAGAAATTCAGTTCATTGCCACCGAGCTTGCCAAAGCCCAGGACGACCATGCGCTGCTCTTTCCCCGTCGCATCGCGCGGCATGCCGTAGCGCGCGTGCAGCGCGCTCTCGGACCAGCGCAATGCCACGGCGAGCAGGGTTTCGTACAACGCACTGGTCGAGGCCAGCGTTTCATCGATGTCGTCCAGGCCGTTCACATCGCGAAACACCAGGCGCACCGCCTCCGCGTGGCGGAAACGGCGCAGCACGGCCATGCAGCGCTCTTCGTCCGCAGGCAGGTCCAGCGTCGCACCGCGCGTGGAGGCATCGGTATTCGCACGTAACCGCTCCAGGCCCGCTGGTGCCAGCAGTTCCGGTTGCCGACGGAGCACGTCGTAGGCGAAGTCCGAAGCCAATAACGTGCGGCGCACGCGCTCGGCCACGCCGGCGTCGTCGTGGAGCGGAATCCGGGCGGCTCGGCATGCGGCCATCACGTCCGCATAACGCTGATCGATCAGGGCACGGAGGTCGGCGCTTTCGCGCGGGGCGGCGTTGGAATCATTCATGGGGCAGTCATTGTGCCTGACTCGGGCGTAAGCACGCTGCGACGCCATTTGCAGGCAATTCCGGCAGAAGCGTACGAAAAATCGTATGCAAAAGCGGGACTTTTTCTGACAACCGGTTCATGTCCGCTTCGTTACAGTTCGTGTCCCCTTGCGACAGGGGCGTGACATGAGGGATTTTATGAAAGGTAATTCAACGGGTTGGCGCGAGCCCCTGGGCCGGATCATCCTCCCGGTGAGCCTGGCGCTGGCGTTCGTGCTCTATACCGGCTTCCTTGACGGCAACCCTGGCGTTGCGACCTCCGAATGGGCCCAGCGTCCCTGGCACCTGTTCGCCAACGCTTTCCCAGGCCTGCTCTGCGCTACCCTGCTACTGGTACTCACCCGCCGGGTCGTCCTGTCGTTCGCCCTGGCCTTCCTGGCCCAGGGCATCGTACTGGCCGTGAGCGCCATCAAGATGAAGAACCTGGGTTCGCCCCTGCTGCCTGCTGACTTCCGTATGGTGGGCCAGCTGAAGAACGGCGGGCTCCACCTGCTGGGCGGCTATCTGCCTGCCAACCCCCTGCCCTACCTCGCCATCGCTGCCACTATCGCGCTGATCGTGGCGCTCGCCCGTTACGAGCCACCCCTTTTCGCGCGCCGCACGCACGGGCGCCGCCTGGTAAGCGGCGTGGCCCTCGTCGCCCTCATGGGCACCCTGTTCGCTGGCATGCCCGCGTGGTCGCACATGTATGACAAGGACCGGCTCGGCATGCAGCCCTGGTCCGCGTCGGCCAATGCCGGCTACAACGGCGTGGTTACCACGCTCATGCAGTTCCGCCTGCAGAACGCGGGCAAGCAGATGAAACCCGACCCCGTCGAAGCAAACCGCTTCATCAGCGCCAGCGATGCAGGCCTGCGCGAGCATATGGCGCAGGCAGCAACGAATACGCGCCAGACGCCCGATATCGTGGTGATCCAGAGTGAATCGTTCTTCGATCCGTCGGTGATCAATGGATTGGAGCACGCGGATCTGGCGCCGAACCTGCACCGCCTGGCCGAGCATGCGAGCTCCGGCCAGTTGCACGTACCAACCTACGGCGGGGGCACCATCCGCACGGAATTCGAAGTGCTGACCGGCCTGTCGCTGCGCTACTTCCCCACCATGCAGTTCCCGTACCTGCAGATGCATGCGGGCGTCATGCCTGGCATGGTGCGCGCGCTTCGCTCGCATGGCTACGAAACCATCGCCGTGCACGGCAACGATCCGGGTTTCTGGAACCGCACGTCGGCATTCCGTTCGCTCGGTTTCGATCGCTTCGTGTCACAAAAGGATTTCCCGCCGGGCGCGACAAAGAACGGCGAGTACATGCCCGATAGCGCCATGACCGATGAGATCATGACGCAGCTAAAGAGTGATGGCCCGCCGCGCTTTGTCTTCGCCATCAGCATGGAGGCGCATGGTCCGTATGATAAGTCGACGATCGCCGATACGGCCGAACGTGATGCGATTCCGGTGCCTGAGGGCATCAGCGATGATGCGAAGCTGCAGCTGCGCAACTACATCTACCATATGCGCCGCGCGGATGCGGAGCTGGGCCGTCTGGCCGATCTGCTGAAGCAGCGCGAACGCCCGACGTTGCTGCTCTTCTACGGCGATCACCTCCCTGCGCTTACCGAGACCTACGCGAAGGCGGGCTTCACGAACGGCCGCGACATGCTTACGCAGACGGTGCCCTATATCCTCATCGATGCGCACGGCGACGGCCCCGCACCGCGCCAAGGTGACCTGGCCGCGTGGATGCTGCCCGGACGCCTGATGGAGGATGCAGGCATTCACGATGATGCGTACTTCGCACTGACGCAGCTGGTCGCCACACCGCAGCTCGCCTCGCTGACGCATGCACCGGATGCACCGGCGGCGCCCGAAGATGGGCAGCTGAAGTACACCGATGTCTCCATGGGCAACGTGGCCATGTTGCGCATCAAGCGCAAGCTGGATCCGCTGGTGGCACAGTTCACAACGCCTGATCCTGCACTGGTTGCACGCCAGGCCGGCTCCGCGGAAGAGGACGCTGCTGCGGGCGCAGGGCAGTAGCACGCACGCGGCATGAACGCCGCTAACGCCACACGCGTCACAGTTCTCACCGGCACGCACCACTAGCCTTCGTCCTTCCACTCGCTAACCGGGTGGCGGAACGGGGGCGCGTGCTGGCCGGGGTCGGTCGGCACTTCATGGACTCTACCCACCAAGGCAGGAGTCACACGCATGAAGAGTTTCGCTTCACTGAGCAAGGCAGTGACGCGCGCGAGCGTCATGGCCGCCATGCTCGTCTTCAACCTCGCAGCCCACGCTGCCGACCAGCGCGCCAGCGCGCCCACGCTTGAACTCACGCGGGTAGGGAGCATGCCCGCACAAGCGAAGCCCTCAGGCGTCCCTGACGATTACGTCGTCACGCCCAATGGCTACTTTTCACCCGATTGCGTCGCAACAGTTCACCAGGGTGATGAATTACAAGCCAACGGCTTGATCCGTCGCGCCTCCGGCGTGAGCGAGAAGGCCCCAACCTGCGGCAAGGCGAACTTCTCGCTGCAAGGTGAGCGTATTGAACCGAATGGTCGGCGCAGCCTCACGGCCACGCCGCCGCCGGAACAAAGCGGTTGGGTACAGGCAGCGAACTATTCGAGTTCAAAGCCCATTGGCCGCATCGTTGCCACGTGGACCGTTCCGTCGGCGCCATCAACGAAAGATGACCAGGTGATCTACTTCTTCCCAGGGCTCGAGCAACTTCCCACGGTGCAATCCATCCTGCAACCGGTGCTCGGCTGGAACGGCTATGGCGACAAAGCCTGGACGCTCGCCAGTTGGAACTGCTGCGTGGACGGCACCACGTTCCACAGTGATCCCGTCCCAGCGAAGGCAGGGGATGTCGTCGTAGGCGATACGTACTCGACCTGCGCCGCAGGGCAGGCGTGTTCGACATGGAAGATCGATTCGCGGAATACCACCACCGGCCAGACAAGTAGCTTGACCACGAACCCGTACGCGGATCTGACGTGGGTATTTGGTGGTGTGCTTGAGGTCTACAACGTCTCAACGTGTGGCGAGTATCCCGGAGGACCGATCACTTTCAGCAATATCCAGGTGTACGATCGGAACAACACGCGGGTTTCGAATCCACCGTGGCAGGGTAGTGATACATCCGGCATCAATCCGCAGTGCAATTACGGACTGAGTACGACAGCGACTTCCGCTACGATTTCTTACTGAGGCCAATTGCGCGCAAGCGCGCTCCTGCAAAGGCCTTCGATTAACAAAAAAGGGCCCCGCATTGGCGGGGCCCTTTTTCTTCGTGCAGTGCCTGGAAGGCGTGGACTTAGAAGTCCATACCACCCATGCCGCCCATGCCACCCGGGGCACCGTGGCCAGCGCCGTCGTCCTTCTTCGGCACTTCGGTCACGGCGGCTTCGGTGGTGATGATCGAGCCGGCGACCGAGGCAGCGAACTGCAGGGCCGAGCGGGTGACCTTGGTCGGATCCAGGATGCCGAAGGCGATCATGTCACCGAACTCACCATTGGCAGCGTTGTAACCGAAGTTACCCGAGCCTTCCTTCACCTTGTTCACCACGACCGACGCTTCTTCGCCAGCGTTGGTGACGATGGCGCGCAGCGGGGCTTCCAGCGTGCGGCGGGTGATCGCGATGCCGAGGTCCTGGTCCTGGTTGGCACCCTTCAGGCCTTCCAGCGCCTTGAGCGCACGGATCAGGGCGACGCCGCCGCCCGGGACCACGCCTTCTTCAACGGCCGCACGCGTGGCGTGCAGGGCGTCTTCGACGCGGGCCTTCTTTTCCTTCATCTCGACTTCGGTGGCAGCACCGACCTTGATGACGGCCACGCCGCCAGCCAGCTTGGCCACGCGCTCCTGCAGCTTCTCGCGGTCGTAGTCCGAAGAGGTCTCTTCGATCTGCGCCTTGATCTGGCCGATGCGCGACTGGATCAGCCCGGCTTCGCCGGCACCATCGATGATGGTGGTGTTTTCCTTGGTGATGACGACGCGCTTGGCGCGGCCGAGATCATTGATGGTGGCCTTGTCCAGAGCCAGGCCCACTTCCTCGGAGACGACCGTACCGTTGGTGAGGACGGCGATATCTTCCAGGATGGCCTTGCGACGATCACCAAAGCCCGGCGCCTTGACGGCGGCGACCTTGACGATGCCACGGATGGTGTTGACGACGAGGGTGGCGAGGGCTTCGCCTTCCACTTCTTCAGCCACGATCAGCAGCGGCTTGCCAGCCTTCGCGACGGCTTCGAGCGCCGGGAGCAGCTCGCGCACGTTCGAGATCTTCTTGTCGTGGATGAGG
>Ga0207647_10000016_pt1 | contig 130866 bp, 110 predicted proteins | sample KBSCornC2_FD_184295 | JGI IMG/M metagenome (GOLD analysis project Ga0207647, IMG submission 184295) | Corn rhizosphere microbial communities from Kellogg Biological Station, Michigan, USA - C2 (SPAdes) (version 2) | ecosystem: Host-associated > Plants > Roots > Rhizosphere ...
CTGGCTATCGCGCGCAAGCGCGCTCCTACAGGGTGCCGTCCAACGTCGGCGGGTTAATCAGAACCGCCGTTCGACCGAATAATCGGCCAGTGTCGCCAGCGCATCGCGAAACGCGGAGGCAGGCAACACGGCCAGCGCTTCACGCGCCGCCACGGCATGCGAAACCGCCTTGTCGTGCACGCGATCCAGTGCACCCGAATCGCGAATGGCCGCGATAATGCGATCCAGCGAATCCAGCCCACCGTGTTCGATGGCATGGCGCAGCGACTTCAGCTGGTCGGGATCCGCCGTCTGCATGGCATAGATAAGCGGCAGGGTCGGCTTGCCTTCGGCGAGGTCATCGCCGATGTTCTTGCCCAGCGTATCGGCATCGGAGACGTAATCGAGCAGGTCATCCGCGATCTGGAAGGCGTAACCCAGCTCCATGCCATAGCGGCGCAGTGCCGCCACCTGGTCATCGGGCAGGCCACCCAGCACGCCGCCCAGCTCGGTTGCGGCAGCGAACAGCACCGCGGTCTTGCGTTCGATCACGGCCAGGTAGGCCGCCTCGTCCACATCCGCATTGCCGATATTCAACAGCTGCAGCACTTCGCCTTCGGCGATGGTGTTGGTGGTGTTCGCCAGGATGCGCATGATCCGCATGTCATCCAGTTCCACCATCAGCTGGAATGAACGCGAATAAAGGAAATCGCCCACCAGCACGCTGGCGGCATTCCCCCACAGCGCATTGGCGGTTTTCCGCCCGCGGCGCATATCCGACTCATCCACCACATCATCGTGGAGCAGGGTGGAGGTGTGGATAAATTCGATAATGGCAGCGAGCTTGGCGTGCTCAATGCCCTGGTAACCCGCGGCGCGGGCTGCCAGTACGTGCAGCATGGGCCGCAGCCGCTTGCCGCCACCGGCGATGATGTGTTCGGCGATCTGGTTGATCAGCACCACATCGGACGACAGCCGGTGCCGGATGAGTGCATCCACCTCCCGCATGTCGTCAGCGGCCAAGGCGCGGACGCTGGCGAAATCAATAGGGGTCTGGCTTTCGGCAATGGATGGCATGGGCCCGTCATGGATGCGGCAAATCAGCCCACATTATGAAGGATGCGGCGGTTCTTTGAATCGTCACGATGCCGCGGTCCGTATAATCACGCCCGGCACCGGCCCCGGTGCCGCCCTTGGATCGAACCGTCGGTGAGCCAGCTCAGCCCCCTGGAACGTCGCAGCGCCCTGACCCTGGCCCTGGTGATCAGCCTTCGGCTGTTCGGCCTGTTCCTGATCCTTCCTGTTTTTTCCGTGTATGCCCGGGCCATGCCCGATGCCACGCCGTTGTGGGTGGGGCTGGCCCTTGGCGTGTACGGCATGGGCCAGATGCTGCTCCAGGTGCCGCTGGGCATGCTTTCGGACCGTATTGGGCGGAAGCCGGCCATCACGCTGGGCCTGCTGGTATTCGCGGCGGGCGGCCTCGTCGCTGCGACATCGCATACCCTCATGGGCATCGTGCTGGGCCGGGCCCTGCAGGGCATGGGCGCCGTCGCGGGCGCCGGCACGGCCCTCGCCGCCGACCTCACGGCGGATGCGAACCGCAGCAAGGTCATGGGCATCATCGGCGTTTCCATCGGCCTTTCGTTCCTGCTGGCGCTCATCCTGGGGCCGCCGCTGGAATCGGTCGCCGGCCTGGGCGGCCTGTTTGGGCTCACCTCGTTGCTAGCGCTCGTGGCCATGTTGCTGCTGTGGTGGTTGGTTCCCACGCCCGTGCGCGCCGAACGGCCGGCCACCGGCACGTTCCGCGACATCCTGGCCATGCTGCGTGACCGCAGCATGCTGGTGCTCAACGGCTCGGTGTTCTTCCTGCATGCGCTGCTTACGGCCAGCTTCGTGGGCTTGCCCATCCTGCTGACCGATACCTTTGATGTGCCGGTGGCCCGGCACTGGACGCTCTACCTGCCGGTGATGGTGATCGCGGCGTTGGTCATGGGCGCCTTCATGCCGCGCATGCGCGATACCGCCCGTAGCGCCCGTATGGTGGTGGGCTGCGTGGTGGCCCTGGGCCTGGCGATGGCCGGCATGGCCCTGGCCACGACCCACGAATGGCTGCTGGGCTCCGCCGCGGCCGTGTTCTTCTCCGCCTTCAACCTGCTCGAAGCCGCGCTGCCCAGCCTCGTCTCCCGGATCGCGCCGCCCCACCTGCGAGGTGCCGCCATGGGCGCCTATTCCACCAGCCAGTTCTTCGGCGCCTTCGTCGGTGGTGCCGTGGGCGGCGTGGCCCTTGGCGCCCTTGGCCTGCACGGGGTGTTCGGCGCCGCCGCCGCCCTCACCCTGGCCTGGCTCCCCCTGGTCCTATGGAACATGCCGGCCCTTGTAGGAGCGCGCTCGCGCGCGATCGGCGACGCCGCAGCATCGGACTGAGCGGTGCACATGGATCGCGCGCAAGCGCGCTCCTACAGGGCATCGCAGGCGATGCGAGGCCCGACCGGCAGGATCGCGGGCGGTGAGACGCAGGCCTACATAATGTCGCGGCTGCGGTCCCTTGCTACGGCATTGCCGAAGGCCGCACCATCGCCCACACTATCCGGTCCGCTCTTCCGGTGGCCCCCTGGCTGCCTGGTGCGAAGGGCGCATCACGTACTCGAGGAAAATCAATGGCACGCGGCATCAACAAGGTCATCATCGTCGGCAACCTCGGCGCGGATCCGGAAACCCGGTACACCGGTAGCGGCACGGCGATCACCAGCCTGCGCATCGCTACATCGGAGGCCTGGAACGACAAGCAGAGCGGCGAGAAGCAGGAGCGCACCGAGTGGCACCGCGTGAAGCTGTTCGGCAAGCTCGCTGAAATCGCCGGCGAATACCTGAAGAAGGGCCGCCAGGTCTACATCGAAGGCTCGCTGCGTACCGATAAGTACACCGATAAGGATGGCGTCGAGCGCTACAGCACCGACATCATCGCGAACGAAATGCAGATGCTCGGCGGCCAGGGTGGCGAAGGCGGCGGTGGTGGTGGCTTCGGCGGCGGCAGCCGTCCGCAGCAGGCCCGCGGCGGCCAGGGCGGTGGCAGCTACGGCGGTGGTGGTGCCGGCGGTGGCGGCGGCAACTGGGGCGGCGGTGGTGGCGGTGGCCAGCAGCGCGGCGGCCAGGGCGGCGGCAACTACGGCGGCGGCAACCGCGGTGGCGATGATTACGGCCAGCAGCGCAGTGGCGGCAACGCCCCGGCGCGTTCGGCCCCGCCGGTCAACGAAGGCTTTGACGACGACGATATTCCGTTCTGAGCCACGGTTGCGCGGCAACTTTGCCCTTCTGGAAAGCCCCGCCGTGTGCGGGGCTTTCTTTTTTGGTTGGCACCGCCGCCATACATGGCATGCTCGATCCCATGAACGAGTACACCATTCACGAAGACGATCTGACAGGTGAGCCCACGCTCGCGCTGCTTGCCTTGCACCTGCGTCAGATGCACGCCAACTCACCCGTGGGCAGCGTGTTCGCCCTCGACGTGTCCGGTCTCAAGGCGCCCAGTGTCACCGTGTGGACGGCATGGCACGACGGCCGCATTGCATCGGTCGGTGCGCTGAAACAGTGGAACGCTGACTCGGGTGAACTGAAGTCGATGCGTACGCACCCGGACTTTCTCCGCCAGGGTGCGGCGACAGCCATGCTGGAACATATCGTGGCCGAGTCCCGGCGGCGCGGCCTACGCCGGCTTAGCCTTGAAACCGGCAGTGGCGATGCTTTTGAACCCGCGCTTGTCCTCTATCGCAAGCGCGGGTTCGTAGCAGGGCCCGCGTTCGGCGACTACGAGGCCAGTAGCTTCAATCAGTTTTTCCACCTGGCGCTTTAGAAAGCCACGTTCACCCGCGCCGACACCGTCTGCGCCTGGTCACGCTGGCCCTTCTCGTAGTCATACGCGACGTTCAGGGTCGTGCGCGCCGATAGCGCCGCATTGAGCCCCATGTTCAACACGCCGCTGTAACGCGACAGGCCCACGCCGATCAGTGGCTGCCACTGTTGGAGGCCTACGAAGCTGGCGTCGAACACGTCGCCATGTGAAGCCAGCGTGCGGCGGAGCTGCGCACCCGCGGTGAAGTCGATGCCACGGCCGCCATCGAGGTTCCAGTGATGCGAGGCGCGCATGCCCACGCCAGCCTGCCAGCGATCTATGTTCTGCGCGTTGGTGCGCAGGCCGAAACCGCCCGCGCCCTGCTCGGTGAAGCCATCGCGGTTGATACTGGCGTATTCCAGGTTCACGAACGGCATGATGCGTGTGCCACCCGCATCCAGGTGCAGGCCGCTCTCGCCGTACGCGACGTTGTAATTGCCGCTGTAGTTGGTGGATACGCCTTGCGCGCTGGTTCCCAGGAGCAGCTCGCGGCTCACATCCTGCTGGAAGTGGCCGAAGCCGATGCGGCCCTGTGTGTACCAGTTCCCGTTGAGCCAGCCCGCGTACAACATGCCCTCGGTATTGCGGCTGCGGTTGCGGTCGATGCTCCCATCCAGCCGCTGCTGGCCCTGGCTCTGGCCGAACGCAAAGCCTGCCACGCCGTTGCCGCCGATCTGCCGGTCGTTGCCGACCAGCCAGCCGTTCAACTGGAAGCCGACACCGTCGTATCCGGCGCGGCCCATGTCGCCGCCTACGTTGAGGTTCTGTGTCCAGGTGCCGAACGCCGTGTTCTTGCCCAGTACGTCGTCAAAGTGATCGGCCAGTGCACGACCGGATGCATCGATGGCTTCAAAGGTCATCGCGGCACTCGCCGCGTGCAGCTGTCCGGAAACACTCTGCAACGACGCCTGCGCTGCCTGCAGGGTGGGCGCCTGCTGGAACTGGCCCGCGGCCTGCACGAAGTCCTGCGACACATTGCTGGTGTTGCCGCTGGCGATCGCCGTATTGAGCTGGGTGAAGGCACCCTGCACACGCTGGGCGCTGTTGAGCGAGGTTGGCGTGTACACCACGCCGTTGCCCGCGGCCGCGGTGGTCACATTCAGGCCGGTCGTGTCGAGCCACGCGCTGTTGGCGTCGTAGTGGATCGTCGTCGCGGTGAAGACCACGCCAGTATCCTTTACCAGCTGGCCGAACGTGCCGGTCAGTCCCGTAGCTGCTGTCAGCACAGGCGTGTGCGTGTTCACGACGTAGCCGCTATCCGCGCCCGTGATTTCAAGCTTGCCCCCGTTGAGCGTCGCAGATCCGCTGACGGCAAGCTGGCTTCCCAGGCTGACGGCGAGCGTACCGGTGGATGCCTGCGTGTAGCTGCCGCCCACCACCGTGTCGCCCCCATGTACGGCGACCTTGCCAGCATTGGCGAGGTCGCCGCCGACGCCGGCGAGTCCCGGGCCCGGTCGCGAAGCGAAGTTTATGCCATCGATCATGCCCCCCTGGGCCACGGTGGCGCTGCCTGGCAGAGCGTACCGCGTCATCAACAAGCCTTCGTTGACCGTGGTGACGCCGGTATACGTGTCCTGCGCTTCCAGGGCCACGATGCCTGAACCGTTCTTCGTCACCGAGCCGTGCCCGGAAATGACGCCACCGGCATCGATGTAAAGGTTGCTATCGAACACCAGCGCGCTGTCGTTCTTTATCGATGCGGACAACGGATAGTTTCCGATATCCGGTGCCGGCAGGGCTCCCGTGTTATCGATCTGCAGCGTGCCATCCTGGACGGCGATGTTCGAGGGGCTGAAGTTATAGCCCGACAGCGCCACCGTGAGCTTGCCGCTACCGGCCTTGATCAGCGTGTCACTGTAAGGCTCTGAACTGACACCGTAGATGGAGCCGGCGAAAGTGAGATCGTCGCTGCGATCGAAAATGAGCGTACCGCGGCCTATGCTGTACGTGGCATCGCCAAGCCAGCCGTTTGTCGTGCCGTCGCCGACTTGCAGCGTGCTTCCCGTACCGACCCCGACACTCCCTGCGGTGAGGTCGCTCGTATCGATGACCCACTTCGCACCATTCACGACACTAAGGCCACCGTCGAATGTGGTGTGGCCGGTTACCGCCTGGGAATAATATTGGGTCGTCCCTGGCGCACCACTCAGGCTCAGGGAAGAGGTATGGCCCGTGCCAATCGACAGATCGCCGTGGATAACGCCGCCCGCGGTGAGGGTCACGCTATTATGCGAGGTGGGAAGCAGCTGTACGTTGCCGAAGATGGTGCCGGCGTTGACCAGCGTCACCCCGCCATCGAGCGTCGATGCCGTCTGTGCATTCGATTCGACGTAAATAGCGCAGCCGCCCGACCCCATACACGCCCCGCTGCCGGCGCCCGTGCTTGTGATCGTAGAGCCGGCGCCGTTCGTCACGTAGCCCCCGTGCTGAAGATATAGCGCGGTAGTCGGGCTCGTGATGGTTGCGCCGTTTCGATTGGTCACATTGGCAGCATCGCCAAGTACGTGTACGGCGGCATCGTTCAGGGAGCTGATCGTGCTCCCGGCGCCATCGTTGAGGACCCCGCCGCCCGCCTGGATGTCGATGGCGATGCCTGAAGCGAGGACCGACGCACCAGCGAGGTTTTCCACGATGGCCACCCCGCCGCGTGCGCTAATGGCCGTACCGCTGAGAGAGCGAATGGTGCTTCCTGCGTCCTGGTTGTGGACCTGGCCGCCACTGGGAAAATAGATGCCGTAGTCATCGCCTTCGACCATGGCGCCCGCGCTGTTGAGGATCTCGCTCTCGGGGCCGTCCAGCGAGATGCCCGCATGCGAGCCAGCGATGACGCCGCCATCGTGATTCCATACCGCAAGCAAACCGCTGTATGTAAAGCGGCTGTCGACGGCCGCCACCTGGCCGGCGTTATCCAGGATGCCATTACCCTGCAGCGTAATGACGTTGGTCAGGATGGTCTGCGGGTCGACCTGAAGGATGGAGGCCGGGTCGAACTGCATGACGTCGTCGGGATTACCAACGATGATGGCCCCCGAACCTGGCGTACCCCGCTGTAGCTCGAGCACGCCACCCGTGATGGCGGTGCCCCCGGTGTAGCTGTTTTGCCAGAGGAGCGTGAGTGTTCCCGCACCCGCCTTTACCAGGTTGCCAGTACCGCTAATTTCGTATCCAAAGACCGAGTTATCACTACGGTCGAATGCCAATGTGCCGTTGTTGATCACGTTCCCGGTGATGGAGCCACTCGTGCCCCCGTTGCCGACCTGCAGCGTACCGCCGCTGATCGTCGTGCCGCCGGTGTAGGTGTTATTCCCACCCAACACCAATGTCCCCGCATCGGCTTTGTCGAGCGAGACGAAGCCTGTCAGTTCGTTGTTGATCGTGGCCTTGAAGCTGGCACCGGCGGCGGTACCGTCGCCAACCCGGATGGTCGTTTGCGTGTCACCGAGCGTGGCGCCGGCGAGGTGTATGGCATCGCCCTGGATCACATAGCCGTCGCTGGCGAACTGCATGCCCGGGGTGTTAAGGGAGCCGCTTGGGTCGCTGACCGTCACCGTGCCGGGCATACCCTGGAAGACAGCGAACGCGCCATTGGAGAAGCGCGAGTTCAGCGTGCCCGTGGTGTCGGTCCAGCTCGCATCCGGCGTGTTAACCACCCACGTGCCGCTGCCGCCATCGATCACGCCATTCCCCTTGGGCCCGGAACCATCCCAGAAGGTGAACGTCATGCCACGGGTATCCACCAGGTTCACCTGATGGGCCACGCTGGTCTGTATGGCCCAGTACGGAGACGGTAGCGCGCCCAGTTCCAGGCCGTTATCGGCCAGGGTGCCGTCGTAGTTGATCAAGCGGTGCACGCCCGGCCCCAGGTCGCCGCCGCCGATAACGTTGACGTTGAGCGTGCCGTCAAGACGAAGGTTGCCCTTGACGTTGATGAGATCGTCGCCGGTGCCCCCAGGCACGGGACCGGAGTCATAGTTGAGCACCGAGCCTGCGGACAGATTGAGGTTGCCCTTGATCGTAAGTGTGCCGACGTAACCGCTCGAGGCGGGTGCCAGCGTGCCACCATCGCCGATGTTGACGTCACCACCGATAGTGCCGTGTCCTCCAAGCGTTGCGCCGCTGGCGACTGACGTAGCACCTGTGGCGGCTGACTGATCGCCGTCGACATTCAATACGCCAGCGTTGACCTGGGTAGCGCCGCTGTAGAGGTTAGTGCCGGTCAGGGTGAGCGTGCCTGCACCACCCTTGGTGACGCCTGCCGCTCCCGTGATCACATCATCCACGGTCGACGACTGGCCGGCGGCGACATCGAATTCGCCGCCCGGGATACCGGTGGGCGTGGAAGGATTTGATGGGTTAGTGGGGTTGGTCGGGCTGGTAGTGTTCGCTGGCGGTGTCGTGGCCTTGACGTTCCCGCCGCCACCTCCGCCGCCGCCCCCGCAGCCTGAGAGGCCCAGTGCCAATGCCACGGCCAACGCCATGACGCGTGGCTTCCCCCAAACGTCCACGGCCGTCCGACCGGGTGCTCCCACACCGCGCAAAGCTTCCATGTTGTCCCCCTGTTGGTCGCGGAATCTTGCCGTAACAGTTTTCGACTTGCCAGTAGCGACGAAAGGTTTGCGAAAGGCACTTTTTCTTGCGATTCCGTGCGCTGCGGGCTCGGTCTTAAGGCCTAGTGCCGGGCCCGGAGAGGGCGCCTAGACTCGTGGACCACTGCCGCCCACGCACGGACGCGCAGGGGCTACACATCAGGGAGCGATTCCCCTAACGACAATGCATCGCCGGCCTGGCAGCGCTGGTGCATGAGGGTTCCCCCATGACACCCGGAGTCATTTCCTCGCTTCGCCGGCCGTTGCTTGTTGCATTAGGGCTTGTCGGCGCGTTCTTTCTTGCTCCCTCGGTCGCGTTGGCCGCCTCACCACGCGGCACCGGCATGCTCCTGGATATGACCGACGACTCATCCATCCGCCCGTTCCCCGGCCTGCACGTTTCCGATGACGACCTGGCCGACCTGATCCGCCGGGTGAAGGCGACCAAATGGCCCGACAAGGAGATCGTCGCCGACGACACGCAGGGCGTGCAGTTGGCCACGATGAAGAAGCTCGCCGATTACTGGGGTTCGAGCTACGACTGGCGCAAGTTCGAGAAGCGCCTGGACGCTATCCCGATGTTCGTCACGACCATCGACGGTGTGGATATCCAGTTCATCCACGTGAAGTCGAAGAACAAGAACGCGCTGCCGTTGATCATTACCCATGGCTGGCCAGGTTCGATCGTTGAACAGCTGAAGGTGATTGATCCGCTGGTGAATCCCACTGCGCATGGCGGCAAGGCCTCCGATGCGTTCGACGTGGTGATTTCTTCGCTGCCCGGCTATGGCTTATCCGGCAAGCCCACCGCACTGGGTTGGGATCCACAGCACATTGCCCGCGCGTGGACCGTGTTGATGAAGCGCCTTGGCTACAAGCACTTCGTGGCGCAGGGCGGTGACTGGGGTAACGCCGTGTCCGAACAGATGGCGGTGCAGGCGCCGCCGGAACTGCTGGGTATCAGCACCAATATGGCCGCGACCGTACCTGACGATATCGCCAAGCTGCTCGCCGCGGGCGCACCGCCGCCGGCCACGCTCAACCCCGACGAAAAGAAGGCCTACGAGCAGCTCGATGACTTCTATAAACACGGCCTTGGCTACGCACAGGAAATGGCGGGCCGGCCGCAGTCGCTCTACGCACTGGCCGATTCACCGATCGGCCTGGCGGCGTGGATGATTGACCATGACATCCGCAGTTACCGCATGATCCGCCGCGTGTTCGATGACCAGAAAGAAGGGCTGTCGAAGGATGACATCCTCGATAACGTGTGCTTCTACTGGTTCACCAACACAGCCGTCTCCTCGGCACGGTTGTACTGGGAGAGCAAGCTGCCGTTCTTCGCACCGAAGAACATCCAGATCCCGGTGGCAGTGAGTGCGTTCCCGGACGAGATCTACCAGGCGCCGGAAACCTGGGCGAAGGCGGCCTACCCGAAGCTGATCCACTACAGGCGCTTGCCTGCCGGTGGTCACTTCGCCGCTTGGGAACAGCCCGATGCGTTCGTCACCGAGCTGCGTGACTCGTTCAGGCCGCTGCGGAAGAAGTGAGCATGGCATGGCGCGGGGTTAGTCCTGCGCCTTCCATGTAGGTAAGCAGGGCAGGGACGTGCGCGCTATCGACGATGGCGCCGAGGTAACCATCGGGCCGAACCAGGACCCAGTCGCCGATGGCAAGACCGTAGGCTGCGTGGAAGTGGCCTTCCGGGTCGCTCAGTTCGTCGTGCTCGCCAATGATGTGCGTGGCAACCCCGGCGCACGCCGGCGCCAGCGAACGATCGGCCTGCACGCCTAACAACGTCCAGTGCGGCCCGCGGAACAGATCAAACAGACGCACGGGTTGCCCACCTGCACCACGTAACGTGGCATCGGGTGCGCGATCGCCGGCCAGCAGCACCGCGGCGTCGCGACAGGGAGCGTCAAGCGCAAGCGAACTCTGCGCGTAGCCAAGGTCGAGTTGTTGCACTTCGCGTGTGCGACGCATGCTGCCTTGCTTCAGGGCATCGAGCATGCGGGTGGAAAGCCCGAGCATGCCGGCCGCTACGGGGCGGCGTTCTTCTTCATAGGTATCGAGCAACGACGCCGGCGCACCCTGGATCACCGCTGCGAGTTTCCAGCCGAGGTTGTACGCATCCTGGGTGCTGGTATTGAGACCCTGGCCGCCGGTGGGCGGATGCACATGGGCAGCATCGCCGACCAGGAAGATATCGCCGACGCGGTACTGGTCGGCCAGGCGCGCGCTCATCTTGTAAGCCGATGCCCAGTGCACGGCGTGCACCGGGAGATCGGCGCGGCCGCTGCGTTCGCGCACCAGCGCGGCGAGGCCTTCCCGTGAGAGGTCAACGTCCCCTTCGAGTGGGACCGGCGCCTGGATCTGGAACAGGTCCGTGCCGGCCAGGGGGCACACGGCCAGCTGGTGCTCCATGTCGCCCTCGCCGAAGCGGTGCCATGCATCGCGATCCAGGCCGCCCAAGGTGACATCGGCGACGACCGCCCGAACGCCAAGATCCTTGCCGGGGAAGCCGATATCCAGCGCGCGGCGAATGGCACTGCGGCCGCCGTCCGCAGCGATCAGATAGCGGGCGCGCACGGTTTCCTTGCCTGAGGGGCCTTCCACCACGGCGGAAACGGCGCCGTCTTCCTGGGTGAAGTCGACCAGCGCGTGGCCGAATGCTACGCCACCGCCCAGCTCGGCCAGGCGGTCGCGCAGGATGCCCTCGGTAAGGAACTGGGGAAGCATGAGCGGCATGCCATACGGCTCGGCCGGGTTCGGCGCAGCCACCTCGATCGCGGCCACGTCGGTATAGCTCCCGTCGGGGGCGTGGTGGCGCACGTGGGGATAGGCCCCCCCGGTGGCGATCATGCGGTTCACCACGCCCAGGTCTTCATAGATCTCGAGCGTGCGCGGCTGGATCCCTTTGCCCCGCGAGCCGCGGAAGGGACTGGGTTCTTTTTCGATGAGGCGGAAGCGCACGCCGCGGCGGGCGAGTTCGATGGCGAGGGTGAGGCCGGACGCGCCGGCACCGCAGATCAGGACATCAACGGACGGGGTGGGGGACATGGCGGGCTCCAGATGGGTGTAAGATGCACATATCGCCGGAGCATCCTATGCCAATCAAAAAACATGTGCAAGATGCACATATTCGAGACCAGCTGCGTACCCTGCACGGGTCGATGATCAGCCTGGTGAGCGTCATGAACCGGCCGCAGAACGATGAGGCGCTGATCCGGGAGGCCGGGATCAAGCTGGATCGCGCGCTTTTCCCGCCCCTGGTGCTGGTGGAGCGGCTGGGGCCCATCGGGGTGGTGGAGCTGGCCGAGCGGGTGGGGCGCGATTACACGACCGTGAGCCGCCAGGTCGCGAAGCTGGAAAGGCTGGGGTTGGTGCGCCGCCAGGCCCAGCCGGGTGATCGCCGGGTGCGCGAATCGGTGATCACCGATGAGGGCCGGGTCATGACCGGCATGCTCGATGCTGCACGCTTCCGCATGGCGGAGCAGGTGTTCGAGGATTGGGACCGGAAAGACTTTGATGACCTGGTGCGATTGATGCGCCGGTTCACCGATGCGATCGAAGCCCGCGTCGGTTCCGCCTCAACCGGTGGCACGCTCGCGGATGAAATCGACGAAAGCGCGTAATGGCGAGGGCAGGTGCTTGCGCCCGGGGTAGTAGAGGAACGGGCCGCTGAACTCCTGCACCCAGTCATCGAGCACGGTTACCAGCGCACCACTTTCCAGGTGCGGGCGTAGCCAGTCGTCGAACAGATGGATGATGCCCAGCCCTGCGACAGCGCCCTCGGCCGCAAGATCGAACGCGGCGCCCTGCCGTACGAGCAACGGGCCCTGCGGATCCACCCGGATGACCTCGCCGTCGCGCTCGAATTCCCATAGCGGTATGCGCCCGCCGGAAAACTGGCCGCGCATGCAGCGGTGTTTGAGCAGGTCGCGCGGGTGCAGTGGCGTGCCGTGTTCGCTCAAGTAGGCGGGCGATGCCGCGGTCACCAGGCGCTGCGTGCGCGGGCCGATGGGCAGGGCGATCATGTCCTGCTCCAGGCGCTCGTCGTAGCGGATGCCCGCGTCGCAACCGGCCGCCAGCAGGTCGACGAAGCTATCTTCCACCACGATCTCCAGGTGGATATCCGGGAAGCGCTCCAGGAAAGGAAAGATGATCGGGGCGAGCACCGTGCGGGCCACATTGGCCGGCACGTTGATGCGCAGGGTGCCGGCGGGGCGGTCGCGAAAGTGGTTCACCACATCGAGCGCGGCCTCCACTTCGCCAAACGCCGGGGCCAGCCGCTCGGCGAGCCGCGCACCGACCTCTGTGGGCGCCACCGAGCGGGTGGTGCGGTTGAGCAGGCGTACGCCCATGGCGGCCTCGAGCCGGCGCACGGCCTCGCTGAGGCTGGAGGCGGATTGGCCCGCGGTGCGGGCGGCCTCGCGGAAGCCCCCGGCACGCACTACGGCCAGGAAAGCTGAAAGATCCTGGAAATCGGTCATTGTTCGGAGAACCGTACGGCCCGTGCCGCTTTGAACGGATTATCGCGCAAAGCCATACCCCCTATAGTCCTCGCAACCCAACGTGGAGCGATACCGATGATCGACATTTCCAAATCCGGCAGCTGGACCTTAGGCGACCGTCCGGTACACCGCATCGGCTATGGCGCCATGCAGCTGGCCGGCCCGGGTGTGTTCGGGCCGCCGAAGGACCGCGCCACCGCGCTTGCCGTACTGCGCGAAGCGATCGAGTCGGGCGTGAACCATATCGACACCAGCGATTTCTACGGCCCGCACGTCACCAACCAGCTGATCCGCGAGGCGCTCAGCCCGTATCCCGATAACCTCACGATCGTGACCAAGGTCGGTGCGACGCGTGGCGACGATGCGTCGTGGCTTCCGGCGATGAAGCCGGCCGAACTGCAGAAGGGCGTGCACGATAACCTGCGCAACCTGGGCGTCGATGTGATCGACGTGGTGAACCTGCGCCTCATGGGCGACATCCATGCGCCGAAGGAGGGTTCGATCGAGCGGGAGTTCACCGCGCTGGCCGAGCTGCAGCAGAAGGGCCTGATCCGTCACCTTGGCCTTAGCAACGCCACGCTTGCCCAGGTGCACGAGGCCCAGCGCATCGCGCCGGTGGTGTGCGTGCAGAACCAGTACAACCTGGTGCAGCGCCAGGATGATGCGCTGGTGGATGAACTGGCCGGGCTCGGCATCGCCTACGTGCCGTTCTTCCCGCTGGGTGGTTTCAGCCCGCTGCAGTCCGATCGCCTGGCGGCGGTGGCCAAGCACCTGGATGAAACGCCGATGCAGGTGGCGCTGGCGTGGTTGCTGCACCGCTCGCCGAACATCCTGTTGATCCCGGGTACGTCGTCACTCTCGCACCTGCGCCAGAACCTGGCCGCGGCGGAGATCGTGCTGCCGCACGAGGTGCTGGATGAGCTCGAGGTGATTGGCGCGAAGGCGCACTGAGGCACGCCTATCGCGCGCAAGCGCGCTCCTACAAGAGCCTGCGGAGGTCATCTGTAGGAGCGCGCTTGCGCGCGATCAACCGCCAAGGTGTGCCTCAAGCGCGGCAATGGCCTCGCCACCATCGGCCCGGCCAAACCCAATGCGAAAACGCTCCGGCGGCGTGGGCCCCAGCGCCGACACGTAGTTGGATGCCGGCAACAGCAACACCCCGCTACGCTCGGCAAGCCCCGCGGAAAACGCCTCCACGCCATCCGCACCGAGATAACGTGGATACGCCACGCAACCGCCATCGGGCCGGTACCACGCGAAGCGATCGGCATGGCGTGCGAAGAACGTATCCAGGGTGGCCAGGTTGGCATCGATGATCGCCGTGTTCCGCGCCAGGATGTGCTGGCGCGCTTTCAGGGCGATAAGGGCCAGCTGTTCCGACGGGCCCGCGTTGCATATCGACAGGTAGTGCTTATACCGCTCCATGCGCTGCAGCAGCCCACGATCGGCCGAGGCGATCCAGCCGATGCGCAGGCCGGGCAACCCGTAGGCTTTCGACATCACGCCCAACGACAGGCCGCGCTCGTACACATCCGCTGCCTGCGGCAGGAACACCGTGCCCGACGGGCCGAGCGGCCGGTACACCTCATCGCTGAACAGCCACAGGCCGTGTTTGCGGCATAGCGCGACCAGCGCATCGAAGCGTTCGCGCTCGAGGATCTTGCCGGTGGGGTTATGCGGGAAGTTGATCGACACCAGTCGCGTGTTCGGACGGATCGCGGCGGCGACCCGGTCGATATCGAGTGACCACCGGTCCTCCGGATCGAGCGGCACGCCCGTCGCGGTGCCGATCGCGAGCGGCAGGGTCTCCGCCGACTGGTAGTTCGGCGTCACCACGATGGCGTGGTCGCCGGGTTCCAGCAGCACGCGCATGGCGATGTACAAGCCTTCCTCGGCCCCTGCGAAGCAGAGGATGTCCTCGGCGGTGCGCTGCTCGTACGTGCCCGCGATCGCCTCGCGCAGTGCAGGTGCGCCGTACGTCGGGGTGTAGCCCATGTGCAGTCGCTCGAACGCCTCGCGATCGACAGGCGAGGCCATGGCCAGCAGCTCGTCGATCCGCATGCTTTGCGCATCCGAGGCGGTGAGGTTGTAGCGCGCGGCAAATTCCCAGCGCGAGAACCAGGTTTCGAGGTTGAAGTCGGGGAGGGTGCTCATGAATGGACTATATGTCTATGTGAAACACATTGTCTACATGCCGTGACACCCGTTGCCTGCCGAGAAAAACACTTCGACCCGAATGGCATAAGCCCGCGCCATGCACGTCGGATAAAGTGCGTGGATGGAAGCCCAAAAATCCCCCTGGCTACCCGCGCTTGCCGTGCTCGGGTCGGTCACGTCGCTATGCATTGGCACCTCGTTTGCCAAGAAGCTTTTCCCGCTGGTGGGCGCGGAGGGCACCTCGGCGCTGCGCGTGGGTTTCTCCGCGCTGGTGTTGCTGTTGTTCTGGCGGCCGTGGCGCTGGCCGCTGAGTCGCCGCGATGCGGGGTTCGTCATCCGCTACGGCCTCACCCTGGGCGTCATGAACCTGCTGTTTTACATGGCCTTGCGCACCATCCCCTTTGGGCTTGCCGTGGCCATTGAATTCAGCGGCCCGCTGGCTGTGGCGATGTTGTCATCGCGGCGCGCGGTGGATTTCGTGTGGCTGGCGAGTGCGATCACGGGCCTGCTGATGCTGCTACCCATCGGGCAGCAAAGCACACTGGATCCCACGGGGGTGATGTTCGCCCTGGGCGCGGCGGTGTGCTGGGCGCTGTACATCCTGTTTGGCAAACAGGCCGGCCACCTGCATGCGGGGCATTCCGTATCGCTCGGCCTCGTGGCGGCCAGCCTGGTGGTGGTGCCCTTTGGCGTGGCGCATGCGGGTGCCAGCCTGCTCGATCCCCGCATTCTGGCGGCCGGCGTGGGGATCGCCATTGTTTCCAGCGCCATTCCCATGTCGCTGGAGATGATGGCGCTGAAGCGGCTACCCAGCCAGACCTTCGGCATCATGGTCAGCCTTGAACCCGCGGTCGCTTCCCTGCTGGCCATGTTGCTGCTGGGGGAGCACCTCACCGGCCACCAGTGGCTGGCCATCGGGTTCATTGTGCTGGCATCCATTGGCAGCACGGTCACGGCGCGCCGGGCTCGTCCCGAAGCCGTTGAACTCGCTGGCTAGCCGAGACCGCCGTCAAAGCGGCAAAGTTTGTCAACCGTCACGTGTCGTGTGGTGTGACCTCTTTCATAGGAATTCAGCCGCCGTTGCCGACGTTCTCGGGGCCGTTCGACGCTTTTCCTGCGTGAGCGCGGGGTGAGCGCAATTCAGCAAATGACGCGCTTATAGGGATATGCGTTCACATTGCCGGTCGCCTGGGCACGCTTCGCAGGGACACACGGCGTATACGTCATGTCATAATGCCAACTTAACCATGACAAGTCCGAGGGCTAGCCCCGTGCGTGAAGACGCGTTTATTCTGAAAATGGCTGGGAACGCGTCTGCGCCGGGTAGCCTGACAGACTCGCTTCGCCATTGTCGTTGAACCCTAGACGCGGTTATCTTCCGATAAGTACGTCCAGGGTGTTAGATCGATAAGCCCGCAAATGCGGTGGTAGCCGTGGAGGGTTCCGCCTTTGGTGGTGGGGTATCCACTACCGTATTTGCTTCATAAAAAACATTTTGAGGAGCCACACACCATGAAGTTTGCCCCGATCGCCGCTCTCGCCCTCATCGCCGTCGCCGCCCTCTCGGGCTGCAACAAGAGCGAAGACAACGCTGCCGCTCCGGCTGCTGCTTCGACCGCCCCGGCTGCTGCCGCGACGGCTCCGGCGGCTGAGGCCCCGGCTGCTGCTTCGACCGCCCCGGCTGCTGCTTCGACCGCTCCGGCCGCTGCTGGCACCGCTGCCCCGGCTCCGGCTTCGACCGCTGCTGGCCAGTAATGGCTGACGGCCCGGGCGCCGCGAGGCGCTCCGGTCGACGAGAAGACGCCGCCCCCGGGGCGGCGTTTTTTTTGCCCGTGGCGCATGTGACCACTGGGCATGGTGCGCGCCGCGTGGATCGGGCAGGCTAGGGCGGTTGTGCCGTCCCACTGCCACAGGAACCGCTCCATGACCCGTCGTACGCTGCCGTACTCGCTCCTTGCCCTCTCCCTTGCTGTCACCGCCAGCCTTGCCGCCGCGCAGACCGCCCCGATGACCCCGGATATTCCGGCGAAGTACGAGGCACCGACCACGGCGAACGACTTCGTCAAGCGCGTGGTAGAGATCCCCATGCGCGATGGCGTGACGCTGCATACCGTCATCGTGATTCCCAAGGGCGCGAAGCACGCGCCGATCCTGCTGACACGCACGCCCTATAACGCCGATGGCCGTGCGGCCCGTGCCGATGCACACACCATGCGCGACCTGCTCCCGCAGGGCGACGAGGTGTTCGTGGATGCCGGTTACATCCGTGTGTTCCAGGATGTGCGCGGCAAGTACGGCTCCAAGGGCGATTACGTGATGACCCGGCCGCTTATTGGGCCGCTCAACGACACCAAGGTCGACCACTCGACCGATGCCTACGACACGATCGACTGGCTGGTGAAGAACCTGCCCGAGTCGAACGGCAAGGTCGGCATGCTCGGTTCCTCGTACGAGGGCTTCACCGTGGTCATGGCGCTGGTGAATCCGCACCCGGCGCTGAAGGTGGCCGCGCCGGAAAGCCCCATGGTGGATGGCTGGATGGGCGACGACTGGTTCCACTACGGGGCCTACCGCCAGACCAACTTCGATTACTTCACCGGCCAGACCGCGAAGGCGGGCAAGGGCAGCGAGATCACCCGCGCCGGTTACGACGATTACGAAAACTTCCTGCGCGCCGGATCGGCGGGCGATTACGCACGCGCCGCGGGCCTGGACCAGCTGCCGTACTGGCGCAAGGTGAGTGAGCACCCCGCCTATGACTCGTTCTGGTCGAACCAGGCCCTGGACAAGGTGATGGCCCAGCAGCCGCTGAAGGTGCCCACCATGTGGCTGCAGGGCCTGTGGGACCAGGAAGACATGTGGGGTGCCATCCACAGCTACGAGGCCGTCGAGCCGAAGGACAAGGGCAACGACAAGAACTACCTGGTAATGGGCCCGTGGCGGCACAGCCAGGTGAACTACGGTGCGGATTCGTTGGGCGCGCTGAACTGGGATGGCGATACCGCCCTGCAGTTCCGCCGCGACGTGTTGCTGCCGTTCTTCAACCAGTACCTGGTGGATGGCGCGCCCAAGGCGAACACACCACCTGTCTTCATCTACAACACCGGCGAGAACCACTGGGACCGTTTCAAGTCGTGGCCGCAGGCCAAGGGCACGAAGCCGCTGTACCTGGAAGCCAACGGCGGGCTGTCGTTTACGGCACCGGCCGCCGATGCGGCGAAGTTCGATGAGTACATCTCCGATCCGGCCAAGCCGGTGCCCTACGTGCCGCGCCCGGTGCACTTCGCCGATCGCCAGTCGTGGACAACCTGGCTGGTGCACGACCAGCGCTTCGTGGATGGCCGCCCGGACGTGCTCACGTACGTGACCGAGCCGCTGACCGCGCCGGTGCGCGTGGCCGGTGCCCCGCAGGTGAACCTGTACGCCTCCACCAGCGGCACCGACAGCGACTGGGTGGTGAAGCTGATCGATGTGTACCCGGATACCAACGCCTCCGAACCGACCATGGGCGGCTACGAGCTCTCGGTCTCCATGGATATCTTCCGTGGCCGCTACCGCGAGAGCTTCAGCGAGCCGAAGGCGCTTACCCCGAACACGCCGCTGCAGTACAAGTTCGGCCTGCCCACGGTGAACCACACCTTCCAGCCGGGCCACCGGATCATGGTGCAGGTGCAGTCGAGCTGGTTCCCGCTGTACGACCGCAACCCGCAGACGTTCGTGCCGAACATCTTCTTCGCCAAGCCCACCGATTATGTGAAGGCCACCCAGCAGGTATGGCACACGCCCGGGCAGGCCAGTGCGATCGAGCTGCCGGTCGTCGAAGGAAAATAGCGCTGAGCGCCCCTTGGGGCGCAGGCTAACCCTGTAGGAGCGCGCTTGCGCGCGATAAGCCAACGACGCGGTGACGCGGCAGGCCATCGGCTGGCCATCGCGCGCAAGCGCGCTCCTACAGGTTCTGGGGCCAAGGCCCGACATTTCCTCGACATCCGCGGCGCGATGCTCAGCCTCCCTCTGCTCGAGGATCGCCCCCATGGCCCGCCCCATCTGGACCGGCACCCTGTCGTTCGGCCTGCTCAACGTGCCCATCCGCCTGATGACGGGCGAGCGGCGCAGCGATATCCACTTCCGCATGCTCGACCAGCGCAGCAACACGCCGGTGCGCTATGAGCGGGTGAATGCCGATACGGGCGAAGAAGTCCCGTGGAAGGACATCGTCAAGGCGTTCGAGTACCAGAAAGGTAACTATGTCGTCCTGGAAGAGGACGACATCAAGAGCGCTGCCAGCGATGCGCACGAGACGGTAGAAATCGATAGCTTTGTGGATGCGGGCTCCATCGCGCCCGCCTATTTCGAGAAGCCCTATGTGCTCGCGCCGGCGAAGAAGGCCGAGAAGGGCTACGTGCTGCTACGCGAAACGCTGAAGAAGACCGGCAAGATCGGCATTGCCCGCGTGGTGATCCGCACGCGCGAATACCTCGCGGCGGTGATGCCCGAGGGCGACGCGCTGCTGCTCAACATCCTGCGCTACCAGGCTGAACTGGTGGACCCCGAAGAGTATGGCCTGCCTTCGAAGGAGGCCTCGGCCTACCGGATCACCCCGAAGGAGATCGGGATGGCGGCGGATCTGGTGAAGTCCATGGCCGGCAAGTGGAAGCCCGACGACTACCGCGATGATTTCCGCGACAAGCTGCGCAAGGTGATCGAGAAGCGCCTGAAGAGCAAGGGCGTGACCACGACGGTGGCCGACGATGATGACCATGTGCCGGAGCACGCGACCACGAACGTGGTCGATTTCATGGAACTGCTGAAGAAAAGCATCGGCGCGAAGAAGCGCACCCCGGCGGCGAAGAGCGCCGCGAAGGCCGCGCCCGCGAAGAAGGCCGCAGCGAAAAAGGCGCCCGCAAAGAAAACGGCGGCCAAAAAGGCCGCCGCTAAAAAGAGCACGAAGAAGCGCGCTTGACGGTTATTTCTGCATGCGACGCAGCGAAGCCATCACTTCGTAGCAAGCGCCCATCGTGTGATAGTCGGTCTTGCCGGCGGGGCTCTTCTCGTCGTCGTACTTCTTGTTGTCGCGGGTGAGGATCCGGTACCACGCGCCGTAGGTGTGATCGACGAAGTGCTCCCAGCTGTACGCCCAGATCTTCTCGTACCACTGGTCGTACGTTGCATCGCCGGTGGTCTCGAACAACAGCTGCGCGGCGGCGAGGGATTCGGCCTGCACCCAGAAGTACTTGTCGTCATCGCACACATCGCCCTCGGGCGAGAAGCCGTACGCGATGCCGCCGTATTCCTTGTCCCAGGCCTTGTCCAGCGCCTCGTCGAACAGGTGGCGCGCGGTTGGCACCAGCCAGGCCTTATGCCGCGCGGTGCCCTTGGTGTACCGCTCCAGCATCATGAGCAGCTTGGCCCACTCGGTCTGGTGGCCGGGCTGGAAGCCCCACGGGCGGAACAGGTGCTTGGGATTGTCCAGGTTGTATTCCCAGTCAATCGTCCAGTTCTCGTGGTAGTGCTCCCAGATCAGCTTCTGCGGGGTAAGGCCCGCCAGGCGCTGGGTCATGTGCTCGGCGAGCACGAGGGCGCGGTCGAGGTAGCGATCTTCCTTCGTGGCTTCCCACGCGGCGATCATGGCCTCGCACATGTGCATGTTGGCGTTCTGGCCGCGGTAGCTGGTGAAGTTCCAGTCCTTGTCCGCCTCATCGCGGTACAGGCCCGGGCCGGCTTCCCAGTAACGCTTCTCGAGCAGGTCCCAGATCTCGCCCTGCCAGGCGCGGGCCTCGTCGAAGCCCACCTTTACGCCGCACGAGTAGGCCAGCAGCATGAAAGCCAGGCCGTAGCAGTGGTTCATCTGGTCATCGCGCTGGCCATCGGCGATGGTCCACGCGTAGCCGCCCGTGGCGGGGTTCAGGTGCACCTCGCGCAGGTACTTCAGCCCGTGCATGGTGAGTTCCTTGTCCTCGGGCTTGTTGAACTCGAGGTAGGCCATGGCGTGGTTGAACACGAAGCGCGTACTGGATACCAGGTGGCGGTGGCTGCGGTCGTACACCGAGCCATCGTCCTTGTAGTACTGGAAAAAGCCGCCGGCTTTATCCACTTCGTTGGGCGCGTAGAACTTCATCGTGGTGGCGACGTGTTCGCGCAGCACATCCACGTTGTGGAAATCGGGGAGGGGGACGTTCGTCATGCGTGCTTCTCCATAAAGGCCTTCACTTCGGCCTGGTCGGGAATGGCGGTGAACGAGCCTTTGCGGGTGGCCGTGATGGCACCGCAGGCCGCGGCGAAGCGGACAAGGCTCGTAAGGCGCGCCTCATCGGCCACCAGGGCATCCAGGTCGGCGTGCGTGGTGCCTTCGGCGGCCAGGCGCGCGAGCATGCCGCCCACGAAGGCGTCACCCGCCGCAGTGGTATCCACGGCATCGACCTTGTAACCGTTGATGACGCCATTGGCCGTGCGGGTGAACCAGCGCATCGGTGCGGGGCCGTCGGTGATCAGCAGCAGGCGGGCCTTGCCCTCCCACAGGCGCTTCATCACCGCCTCGTCGGAGCCGGCGCCCGCGTGGATCACGGCGAACTCTTCGGCGCTGAGCTTGATCACATCCGCTTCGGAAAGCGTCTGCCACAGGCGCGACAGCTGCTCATCCTGTTCCTTGCCCTTGGGCCACAGGGCCGGGCGCAGGTTCATGTCGAAGCTGACCAGGGCACCGGCGGCGCGGGCGCGGCGCATGCCTTCCACCGTCGTCTCGGCGATCGCGGCTTCGGTGAGCGAGTTGGAGCAGACGTGGAAGATCGCGACGTCATCGAACGCTTCCTTGCGGAAGTGCTCGGGACGGAACAGCAGATCGGCCGCCGGCGGGCGGTAGAAGCTGAAGCTGCGATCGCCCTTGTCATCGTGCGCCACGAAGGCCAGCGCGGTGCGGGCCTCGTCGGTGCGGGCGATATCCTCGGTGCCCACACCGAGATCGGTGAGGCTCTTGAGCAGGAAATCACCAAACATGTCGCGGGCAAGCATGCCGGCGAAACGGGCGCGGGCCCCAAGCAGTGCGGCGGCTACGGCCACATTGGCGGGGGCGCCGCCGGCAAACGGAACGAAGGCGGGAGGCTGACCGGCGCCGCCCTGGGGCTGTGCGTGGAAATCGATCAGCGCCTCGCCGAAGCAGAGGATTGAAGACATGCGTACGGCCTGTCCTTGGTGCGGTTGAAAACGCGACGGCCGGCGCGTGCCGGCCGTCGCCATGGAAGGTTCTTAGCGGGCGGCGACAGGCGTGCCGCGAACCTTGGAGCCGGAAAGGCCGAAGAACACGATGTAGGCGTAGCAGATCAGCGGGATGAAGAACGCGTGCTGCAGGCCGATCTGGTCGGCGATCACGCCCTGGATCCAGGGGATGAGCGCGCCACCGACGATGGCCATGATCAGCAGGGCCGAGGCCTTGCCGGTCAGCGGACCCATGCGCTCGATACCGAGCGAGAAGATCGTCGGGAACATGATCGAGTTGAACAGGCCGATGGCCACGATGCTGTACGTGGCGACGAGGCCCGTGGTCACCATGGTGGTGATGACGAGCAGCACGTTGATCACGGCGAACACGGCCAGCAGCTTGCGCGGCGAGAACTTGGCCAGCAGGGCCGAGCCGATGAAGCGGCCGACCATCGCGCCACCCCAGTAGAACGCCACGTGGTTGGCGGCGACCGGGCCGGTCATGTTGCCGATCTCCGGCAGCTGCAGGTAGTTGATCATGAAGCTGCCGATCGACACTTCGCCGCCGACGTAGAAGAAGATGCCGAGCACGCCGAAGAACACGTGCGGGGTCTTCAGGGCGTCCATCAGCGAGTGCTGGCCGTCATCGGCCTTCTCGGTGGTTTCTTCCAGCTTCGGCAGGTTGAACAGGTACACGCCGATCGCCAGCAGCACCAGCACCACGGCCAGGCCGATGTACGGGCCCTGCACCGAGGCGGCCTCATGGGCGCGGTAGGTGACCTGCTCGGCGGCGGAAAGCTTCGCCACGTCGGCGCTGGACTTCACTTCGTTCGACAGGATCAGCACGCCGCCGAAGAACGGGGCGAGGAAGGTACCGAAGGAGTTGAGGGCCTGGGCGAGGGTGAGGCGGCTGGAAGCCGTCTTCTCGGGGCCCAGCAGGGCCACGTACGGGTTGGCCGCCACCTGCAGCACGGTGATGCCCGTGGCCAGGATGAACAGTGCGCCGAGGAAGAATTCATACACGCGCAGGCCGGCCGCCGGCCAGAACAGCGCGGCGCCGATGCCGGTGATGATCAGGCCGGCCACGATGCCCTTCTTGTATCCCAGGGCGGCAACCAGCTTGCCGGCGGGCAGCGACATGATGAAGTACGCGCCGAAGAAGGTGAACTGGATGAGCAACGCCTGCGCGTAGTTCAGCTCGAACACCGCCTTGAGGTGCGGGATCAGGATGTCGTTAAGGCACGTGATGAAACCCCACATGAAAAAGATGGTGGTCATCACGCCAAGGGCGAGCGGGAAATAGGTGTAGCGGGTGTCGCCCGGGGTCGACGCGGCGGTCGACGAGTTGGGCAATGGCGTGGAACCGGTGGCCATGGGGCGCTCCATTGGATGGGTCAGGGGGAAGACGGGGCGCAGCTGCTTTCGCGTACGACGAGCCGCACGGGCGCGATCGTATAGGCTGTGTCTGTCTCGGGATTGCGAAGTCTTTCCAGTATGAGTTCGGCGCTGCGCCGGCCCAGGCCACGCGGATCCACCGCGACGGTGGTGAGGGGCGGGACGCACACCGAGGCCTCGGCGACGTCATCGAAGCCGGTGAGGGCGAAGTCTTCACCCGGGCGCCGGCCACGTTTGGTCAGGCCAAGCATAAGCCCAAGGGCCACGGCATCGTTGTAGCAAACCGCCGCCGTCGGTGCCGGGTCCCGCGCGAACAGCGCGCCGGTCTGGCGTGCGGCCTCCAGGCGCGTGGGGGCGCTTTCGATCAGCCAGTTCGGGTCGACCTTCAGGCCGGCATCCCGCATGGCGTTGGCGTAGCCGCGGCGGCGTTGCTCTACCGAGCTGGAATCGCGGTGGCCGCCGAAAAAGGCGATGCGCTGGTGGCCCAGCTCGATCAGGTGCTGCGTGGCCAGCCGCGCGCCGTGTTCGTTATCCATCTCCAGGGTGTCCCAGCGGTGCGACCCATCGTCATCGGGCAGCTCGCGGTTGAACACCAGCAGCGGCGTATGCATGCCCACGGCGGTGAGCACGCGCTCGCCATCGCTGCCTTCGGCAGGGGAGAGGATGATGCCGGCCGGGCCGTGCTCGATCATGGAGTTGAGCACCGCCTGCTGGCGCTCGGGCGATTCACCGGTGTTGCCCAGCAGGGTGACGTACCCGGCGCTGGCCAGGGTTTCGTCCGCCCCGGCGGCGAATTCAGCGAAGAACGGGTTGCCCAGGTCGTTGATGACCAGGCCGATGCTCGAGGACGTGCGCCGGCGCAGGTTGGCCGCCGCCCGGTTGTAGACGTAGCCCTGGCGCTTCAGCTCGGCCTCGACCCGGGCCCGGGTGACCGAGTTGACCAGGGGGCTGCCACGCAGCACCAGCGAAACGGTGGCCCGTGAAACATCGCAACCCTGGGCGATATCGGCCAACGTTACCTTGCGGCGCTGCGGGGTTGTCCTCGCCATCGTGACTCCTTCAAACGATCTAAACCACGCGATCATCGCGCGGGACGGCATGGGATACATCACGCACTGCAACATGCGTGGGTGCGCTATCTTTGCTACGTTCGACGTGTTTGTCACGATCCAAATGATCGGGACGTGCTTTCAGTCCATTTCCGGGGAGAAACCGATGTCGAGTTCCACGCGCCTGCGCCGCGGCCTGCTGGCCGCCGCCCTGTCCCTCGCCCTGCCGGCCCTGGCCATGGCGGCCAACGGTGGCAAGGGCACCAGCGCCTGGTCGGCGGTGGATCCGATGATCGGTACGGGTGGCGATGGCCACACGTTCCCGGGCGCCACGGTGCCGTTCGGCATGGTGCAGCTTTCCCCCGATACGGCCATGCCGGACTTCAAGCACGCCTACAAGTGGGCGGCCGGCTACCAGTACGGCGACTCGAGCATCCTGGGCTTCTCGCATACGCACTTCTCCGGCAGCGGCCACTCCGACCTGGGCGATGTGTTGGTCATGCCCATCGCCGGCGACGTGAAGCTGGACCCCGGTTCCCCCGACCAGCCCGGCAGCGGTTATCGCTCGCGGTTCTCCCATGCGAGCGAAAAGGCCGAGGCAGGTTACTACGCGGTTACCCTCAGCGACTACGATGTTCGCGCCGAATTGACGGCAAATGCGCGCGTGGGCTTCCACCGCTATACCTTCCCCAAGGGCAAGCCGGCCCACGTGCTGCTGGACCTGCGCCCCAGCATCTATGACTACGACGGCAAGGTGCTGTGGGCGAGCCTGCGCGTACGCCCGGATGGCACGGTGACCGGCGGCCGCGAAACCCGCGGCTGGGCACCTGGCCGCCAGCTGTACTTCGCCATGCGCTTCAACCAGCCGATCACCTCGCGTGCGCTCAAGAACCGCGAGGAGAAGATCGTTTACCGCGGCTTTGGCGGCCCAGGTAACCGCAACGATGACGTGGATGGCATCAGCGGCCGCGAGCTCGAGGGCGTGTTCGACTTCGGCAACCTCGATAAGCCCTTGATCGCCAAGGTGGCCATCTCGACGGTGAGCGAAGACAACGCCATCGCCAACCTGGACAAGGATGGCGCCGGTTTCGACTTCGATGCCCGCCGTGCCGATGCCCGCCAGCTGTGGGAGAAGACCCTTTCGGTGGTCGACCTGGAGGCCCCGGCCGAGACCCGCAAGACGTTCTATACCGCGCTTTACCACGCCATGCTCTCGCCCACGCTCAGCATGGACGTGAATGGCCAGTACCGCGGCCCGGATAACCAGGTGCACGATGCCAAGGGCTTCGATTTCTATTCCACCTGGTCGCTGTGGGATGTGTACCGCGCCCAGCAGCCGCTCATGACCCTTCTGGAGCCGAACAAGAGCAACGATTTCGTCAGCTCGCTGATCGCGGCCCGCGAAGCCAGCCCGTTCGGCATCCTGCCCGTGTGGGCGTATGGCGGCATGGAAACCTGGTGCATGATCGGTTACCACGCCGTGCCGGTGATCGCCGATGCTTACGTGAAGGGCATCCGCGGCTACGACGGCGGGAAGGCGCTGGAAGCCATGGTGGCCAGCGCCACGTATGGCCCGTACGGCGGCCTGGATGACTACATGAAGATCGGCTATGTGCCGATCGATCACCAGCCGGAAGCGGCCTCGAAGACCGTGGAGTACGCATTCGACGACTGGTCCCTGGCCCAGGCGGCCAAGGCCATGGGCAAGGATGACGTGGCGGCGACCTTCATGAAGCGTGCCGGCAACTGGAAGAACAGCTTCGATGCGAAGACCGGCTTCCTGCGTGCCCGCAAGGCCGATGGGCAGTTCCGTGAGCCGTTCGATCCGTCGTCGGCCGCGTACGGCAGCGATTACACCGAAGGCAATGCCTGGCAGTACTCGTGGTACGTGCCGCAGGATGTGGCCGGGCTGATCCAGACCCTGGGCGGCAACGATGCGTTCGTGAAGAAGCTGGATTCGGTGTTCGACGCGAAGGTGGATCCGAAGTCGTTTGCCCACGTGGAAGACATCACCGGCCTGATCGGCTGGTATGCCCACGGCAACGAGCCGAGCCACCACGTAGCCTACCTGTACGACTACGCCGGCCAGCCCTGGAAGACCCAGGAGCGCCTGACCCAGATCATGAAGACCCAGTACACGCCGACCCCGACGGGTTTGGTGGGTAACGATGACCTGGGCCAGATGTCGGCCTGGTACGTCTTCAGTTCCCTGGGCTTCTACCCGGTCGCTCCGGGTAGCAGCCAGTATGTGATCGGCCGCCCGTTCGTGGAGAAGGCCACGCTGAACCTGCAGAACGGCAAGCGCTTCACCGTCTCCACCGACCACCTGGATGCGAAGCACCCGTACGTCGGCAAGGTCACGTTGAACGGCAAGGACCTGGCCCGTACCTGGGTGACGCATGAAGAACTCACTGCCGGCGGCGAGCTGCATTTCTCCATGCAGGCCGAGCCGTCGAAGTGGGGCACGGCCGCCGATGCCGCGCCGTACTCGATGAGCACGTCAAAGCAGTAAGCGTCAAGCCACACCCCCGTCACGGGGCCTTCACGGCCCCGTGGCGCCAATATCGCCTTTGACCTCAGGTATTGGCGCAGCGCTTACAATGCCTTTTCACACCAGGCAGGAGTCGTCGTGGGGATGACGAAGGCATGATCAAACGCGTTGGAGTGCGCTGGCGCATCGTCGGCTTGTTGGCCGCGGTGCTGGTTAGCGTCGCTTTGCCTTACTTCATTACCCGCTCCAGTTCCGAGCAGGCCCTGAGTTCGCGCGATTGGGTGACCCATACCGCCGATATCAAGGCCAGCATCTACCGGGCCGACGCCATCCTGCGCAGCAGCGAGGCGGCCGTGTACACGCTGGCCGCGGGCGGCACGCTGGACAAGGACCTGGAAGAACGGGCGCTCATGCCGGAAACCCGGCTGCCTGGGGTGCTTGCCACCCTGCGGGAAACGGTCGCGGACAACCCCGATCAGGTTGCCCGAATCGGTGGCCTGGAAACGGTGGCGAACGGCCGGCTGAAGCTGACCAAGGAAGCCCTCGAAAAGATCCGCGCCGGTGACCGTGCCGGTGCCTTCGCCATCATGGAAGATGCCCGCCAGATGTTCCCGTTCCGCGAACGGGTGGTCGATATCCTTGCGGAGGAGACCAAGCTGCAGGAGGAACGGCGCGCGAACGCACGCGGCACTGCGACCGATAACCGCGTGGTGTTGGGCGTGGCCGCGCTGGCGCAGATCGCGCTGCTGGTGATCGTGGTCGTGGTTTCCGAGCGCCAGATCGCGATCCGCCTGGCCGCCGAATCCAAGGTGGATGAGGCCGTGAAGCGTTCGCAGCTGATCGTGCAGGCGGTGCGCGAACCTATCGCCCTGCTCGATTCCGAGCTGCGCGCGCTGCTGGTCAATACGGCGTTCGCCGAGCTGTACGGCTACGACGCCGAGGACGAGCAGGCCCACATGCCGCTGCGTTCACTGGGCAACGGTGCGTGGGATGACATGGCACTGCTGCAACGCCTGAATGATGTGCTGGCGCGTGACCGCGAGCTGTGGGATTACGAGCTTACCCAGCGCACCGTGGATGGCATCGATCGCTTCGTGGTGATCAACGCACGCCGCATCACCCAGCCCGACACCCAACACCCGGCACTGCTGCTCACGGTGAGCGACATCACTGCCCGCGCGCTGGTGGAGCAGAAGGTCAACGAACTGAACCGCCAGCTCGAGGGCAAGGTGGAACAGATCTCGGACGTGAACCGCGAGCTCGAAGCCTTTAGTTACTCGGTATCGCACGACCTGCGCGCGCCGCTGCGGCACATTTCCGGGTTCGCGGGCAAGCTTGAAGCGCAGCTGGGCGACCAGGCCGACGACCGGGTGCGCCACTACATTGATGTGATCAGCAGCTCGTCGCGGCGCATGGCCCAGCTGATCGACGACCTGCTGGTGTTCTCGCGCCTGGGCCGCGGTGCGTTGCGCCTGCAGCCGGTGGATATGCAATCGCTGGTGGAAGAAGCGCGTGCGCTGGTGGAAACCGATGAACGCGATCGTCGCATCGAGTGGAGCATCGCACCGTTGCCGATCGTGGTTGGCGACGAAAACATGCTGCGTACGGTGTGGCAGAACCTGCTGGGTAATGCCGTGAAGTACACGGGTAACCGCGAAGTGGCCCAGATCAACGTCGAGGTGGAGCGTACTGCCAACGGCGATTATGAATTTGCCGTGCGCGACAATGGCGCCGGCTTCGACATGCAGTACGCAAGCAAGCTATTCGGCGTTTTCCAGCGCCTGCATCGTGCTTCGGAATTCCCCGGTAACGGCATTGGCCTGGCCAACGTGCGGCGCATTATCGCCCGCCATGGCGGGCGTACGTGGGCCGAGGGTGAAACCGATCGCGGCGCCATTTTCTATTTCTCATTGCCAGCGTCCGACCTGCCGGGCGCGCGCCTGGGTGACTCATGAACAATATCGACCTCCGTACCATCCTCCTTGTCGAGGATTCTCCCTTCGATGCCGAAATGGCCACCGAAGCCCTGATCAAGGCGAACCTCGCCAACCCCGTCGTGCACGTGGAAGATGGCGTGGATTGCATGGACTGGCTCAACCGCCGCGGCCGTTATGCCGATCGCCAGGAACAGGATCCGGCCGTGATCCTGCTCGACATCAAGATGCCGCGTAAGGATGGCCTTGAGGTGCTGAAAGAGCTACGCAGCGACGAACGCTGGAAGCGCACGCCGGTGGTGATCCTTTCCTCCTCGCGCGAAGAAAGCGACCTGGCCCGCAGCTGGGACCTGGGCGTGAACGCGTACGTGCTGAAGCCGGTAGATGCCCAGCAGTTCTTTACGGCCGTGCAGACGCTTGGCCATTTCTGGGCGGTGCTCAACCAGCGCCCTGGCGGCGAGTAAGGGTCAGGTACGCACGCATGAACGCGCAGAACGAAAAGGTCCGGATCCTGCAGGTCGAGGATAGTGAACTCGATGCAGAGTTGGTGCTCTCGGAGCTGGATGAGGATGGCCTCGATTACGAGGTGCGGCTGGTCGACGACGAGCCGGCCTACGTCGCGGCGCTGGAAGAATTCCGCCCGGACATCGTGCTATCCGACCTGAGCATGCCGCACTTCAGTGGCGAGCGTGCGTTGCAGATCCTGCGTGGCCGTTCCAGTGATATTCCCTTCATCTTCATTTCGGCGACGCTGGGCGAAGAGGCTGCTATCGAGGCGCTGCGCAGCGGTGCGACCGATTACATCCTGAAGCAGAACACCGCGCGCCTGGCATCCGCCGTGCGCCGCGCCCTGCGTGAAGCCGATGAACTCAAGGCGCGTGCGCGCGCCGAGCAGGAGCTGATCCGCGCCCAGCGGTTTGAAAGCCTTGCGTTGCTCGCCGGCGGCCTTTCGCACGATCTGCGCAACCTGCTGCAGCCGTTGCTCCTGGCCGGTGACACGCTGGAAGACTATGCCGACGATCCGCGCCTGGCACGGCTTGGCGCGCTGGTACGCGACTGCGGCCGGCGTGGCCTGGAGATGGTCTCGTCCATGCTTTCGTTCGCTCGTGGCGCGCGCCGTGCCGAGCAGGTGAAGCTGGGCGCGCTGACCGATGCGTTGAAGCTGCTTCTGCAGGGCAGTGTGCCGCGCGCGATCCAGATGCAAGTTGATGTGTACGACCCCGATGTGGCATTTGAAGGCAACCACACCGAACTGCAGCAGTGCCTGCTCAACCTCACGCTCAATGCGATCCAGGCCATGCCCGAAGGGGGCAGCCTGCGTATCGAGACCTCGCAGGTCACGTTGGCGGATGATTTCTTCAGCGAGGATGAAAGCAGCATCCCGGGGCGTTACCTCAAGCTGTCGGTCATCGATACCGGCGCAGGCATGCCGCCCGACGTGCTGCAGCGCTTGTTCGAGCCGTTCTTCACCACCAAGGAATCCGGCACGGGCCTTGGCCTGCTTTCCTGCAAGCGTATCGTCGCCAGCCATGGCGGCCTGATGCGCGTGCGCAGCCGCGTCGGCGAGGGCACGGAATTTCATCTGTACCTGCCCCTTGGCACGGAAGAGAGCGACCTGGGCGAGATGCCAGTCCTTGAGCCGTACCTGCAAGGCGAAGCTGAGCGCGTGCTCGTGGTCGTGGAAGAAGCCGTGCAGCTTTCGCTGCTTTCCGACACGCTCGATACCTACGGCTACCAGGCCGGTGCCAGTCAGAGCGGTACGGCGGCGCTACAGTGGATCGAAGCCCACGGCGTACCGGACCTCGTGGTAATGGACGCCGACATGAACCTGTTCACCGGTGTACGCACGCTCGCTGCGTTACTCGAGCATGGTTACAAGGGCGCGGTGCTGCTCCTTGCGCGCCCCGACTCGCCGCCTAACCTCGACGAGCTTCCCGACATCAAGCACCTCTACATCATCGACAAGCCCATCCAGTCACGGGCGTTGTTGAAGAAGGTGCGCGAGGCCCTTGAAGCCAGTCAGTCGAGCGTGGATGCCGGATCGCGCCGGCTGGTGTAGCGCGTCTTCGCTTCGCCGGGCCATCGCGCGCAAGCGCGCTCCTACACGAGCCTGCGCAGGTCTTGTGTAGGAGCGCGCTTGCGCGCGATGGGTGTTTATCCCTCGGTGAAATCCGACGCATTTTTCAGAATCCTTCCATATCTTTCCGCCAAACCCGCTGACTAACCTTCCGTTCCTGCACACGCAGGTTCAACGGGCGAAGGGTGGGCGTGGGATGAAGTGGAATCCGGAAGCGATGCGTGTGGCGATGGTGTGGAAAACGCGCGCTGCGATCTTTGTAGGCGCGTGCTTTGCCCACTGCCTGGGCGCCGTGGCGATCCTTGGCTTTCAGACCAGCTGCTACGACCTGCCGTGCGTTGACTCGTGGTTCTTCGATGCGGTGCGCGGCGTGTGGAAGTTCCCGTTGTTCTACACGCCTGCGGGGAGTTTTCCTACGCAGGATGTGGAGATGGTCAGGAGTTGGGGCCTGCACTGGCAGCTGTGGGCCAATGCCGCGGCGGCAACCGCCTTCTACTGGGGCGCGTGGGTGGCGGGTAAGCATGCGCGCGCGTGGTGGGCGGCGCGGCGGGCGTTGAAGAAGAGCGGGTAGCTTGTCGCTAGCACCCATCGCGTGCAAGCACGCTCCCACAAAGGCCTGCGCACATGCCGTCGCCAACAACGTGCGCAGATCTTGTGTAGGAGCGCGCTCGCGCGCGATGCTTTTCCGCTTAATCGATGCCGAGCTTCTTCAGCTTGTAGCGCAACGCACGGAAGGTGATGCCGAGCTTCTTGGCCGTGGCGGTCTTGTTGTAGCGGGACTCTTCCAGGGCCTTGATGATGGTGTCGCGCTCGATGTTGGTGATGTAATCCTCGAGCGAACCATCCGCGGCCGGGTTGCGCGGTGCGGGTGAGCCCGCGGGCACGCCGGCCGTGGGCACCGGTGCGCCGACCGCCGAAGGCACGACATCGCCCGGCATGGCCGTGCGTTGCGGCAGCATCAGGTCGTCGGCCTCGATCGTGTCGCCTTCGCACATGGCCATGGCGCGTTCGAGGATGTTCTCCAGTTCGCGCACGTTGCCCGGGAACTGATAGGCCTCGAGCGCGGCGAGTGCGTCGGGCTTGAGCTTGCCCGGCGGGCCGCCGGATTCCACGGCCAGCTGGCGCAGGATGAAATCGGCCAGGCGTGGCACGTCACCACGGCGCTCGCGCAGCGGCGGCACGCGCAGTTCAATCACGTTGATGCGGTAGAACAGATCCTGGCGGAACTGGCCCTGTTCCACCAGGGCGGCGAGGTTCTTGTGCGTGGCTGAGAGGATGCGCACATCCACCGGCACTTCGTCACGCCCGCCAATAGGGCGCACGGCCTTTTCCTGGATGGCACGCAAGAGCTTCACCTGCATGTGCAGGGGCAGCTCGGCTACTTCATCGAGGAACAGGGTGCCGCCGTGGGCCGCCTGGAACAGGCCTTCCTTGTCCGCGTGGGCACCGGTGAAGCTGCCCTTGCGGTGGCCGAAGAACTCGCTTTCCATCAGTTCGGATGGAATGGCGCCGCAGTTCACCGGCACGAAGGTGCCCGTGGCGCGCGGCCCCAGTTCATGGATAAGCCGGGCCACCAGCTCCTTGCCCACGCCGGATTCGCCAGCGATGTAGACAGGCGCCTGGTTGCGGGCCAGCTTGGCGATCTTGCCGCGTACCTCGACCATGACCGGCGAATCGCCGATCAGGCGGTCGGCGCCCGGCGCGGCCTTGCTGCCGGCTTCGCTCCGGCGTTCCTCGGAAAGGCGCAGGGCGGTTTTCACCAGGCGGCGCAGCAGGTGGATATCCACCGGCTTGGAGACGAAATCGAACGCGCCCGCTTTCAGGGCGTTCACGGCCGCATCCACGTTGCCGTAGGCGGTGATCATGGCCACCGGCATGTCGGGGTAGGTGGCCGAGATCAGCTCAATGATCTCCTGGCCACTGCCATCGGGCAGCCGCATGTCGGTGAAACACAGGTCATAACGGCGGGATGCGAGGGCGTTCCTGGCCTCGCTGACACTCCCCACGGCGTCGACGTCGAGTTCCATTCGACCGAGCGTGATGGTCAACAACTCACGGATGTCCCGCTCGTCGTCGATGACCAGGACAGTCTGCTTGCTCATCGGGTCCGAAAGTTTCGGTGAATGTTCCAAATGTAACCGGCCCGGGCCCCCACGCAAAGCTCGGCTGTCATGCGCGGGCCGCGATGGGCGCCACAGCGGGCGTCCGGGCAGGCGGCGTCAGGCTGATCCGGAAGCAGCTGCCGCCGCCGGCCACCCGCACGTACTCCAGGGCGGCCTGGTTGGCTTCGGTCATCTGCCGGGCCAGGTACAGGCCCAGCCCAGTGCCGTATTCGTGGGTGGTGAAGAACGGCTCGAAGATCTGCGCGGCCACCTTCGGGGGGATGCCTGGGCCCCGGTCGATCACCTCAAGGATGGGGATGCCCGCCTCGGAATGCCGGGCCACGACCATGACCCGGGCCGGCTCGCTGGGCATGCGCCCGTAACGCAGGGCGTTCTGCACGAGGTTCCAGACCACCTGCTGCAGGTGCTGCGGGTCGGCCACGGCGGCCACGGGCTCGGAGCCAGAGACGGCGCGGAGCACATCGGCACCCAGATCGTTGCCCTGGCGGTATTCGCCGACGAAATCGTGCACCCAGCGGCTCAGGTCCAGCGTTTCCGGGCGCGAGCGCTCCCGACGGGAGAGCTGCAGGATGTTTTCGATAATCTCATTAAGGCGTGAGCAATGGTTGTTAATGATCTCAACCATGCGCAGGTCGGTATCGGCCAGGTCGGTGGATTCGGCCAGCAGCTGGGCGGAATAGTGGATGGCGGCCAGCGGGTTACGAATCTCATGGGCGATGGAGGCGGAAAGCCGGCCCAGCGAGCTCAGGGTGAGTTCTTCCGCCCGGCGGGACACCAGCGAGGTGTCATCCAGGAAGATCAGTACGTGGGAATCGTCGTTCGGCGCCAGGCGCGAGAAGCGCGGGATGACTTCGGGGGTGCCATCGGCCAGCATGGTGGCGCTCTCATCCAGCTTGCCCGAGGCGCGCCAGTGGTACAGGCGCCGCGACAGCTCAGGGGCCAGCGAGCCCAGGTCGCGCTGCTCGGCCGAGGGGTTACCCATCAGCATCCAGGCCGATTCGTTCAACTGGTGGATCCGGTTGCCTTCATCCACCAGCAGCACGCCGGTTTTCATGCGGCGGATGATCAGTTCGTTGACCTGGGAGAGATTGGCCAGGTCGATGCCGCGCTGTTCGGCCAGCGCCTCAGAGGCGCGGATATTCCGGCCCAGCACGTAGCAGAGCGAGGCGCAGGCGAAGTAGGCCGCGCCGAACAGGCCGTATTCCGCCACCTCGCGGTCGGAGCTGCCGGGCTGGTCCACATCGAACAGGGAGTGGCCCAGCATGCACAGGGTGGCGAGTGCGGCGAAGAACATGGACAGGCGCAAGGGCAGTAGCAAGGCGCCCGTGGCGATGTTTACCGCCAGCATCATGGCCACGCCCATGCGCACGTCGTGCATCAGGATCAGGGCCAGCACCGCCGCGGCAATATCCAGGGTCAGGCCGATCGAGACAGCCAGGACCGGCCGGTGGAGCAGGGCCCGGGTGCGTGCGACCATGACCAGGGCGGACAGCAGGTAGGCCATGGCCATGACCCGGGCCAGCACCGGATCGGGCAGGACGGGCCAGGCCATGTGCTCCGGGCGGAAGGCCAGGGCGGTGTACACCGCCGCCTGACCCAGCCGGAAGTAGTTGAAAAAGAACAGTTCGTGGCGTGCCGTGGCCTGGGTTGCCCGGGCGGTGGCGGTCATCGTCGGCGCGGGCGTGGACACGTTCTTGGCTCTCCGCCAGGGGGCCCCGGGTGCTGGGTATGACAGCCAGTATAGGGCGCCCCTGATACACGGCAACACGCCGCAACGGCACCGGGCTGCCCGGCGGCCCCTTTCCTTTGGGGGCGCCATCCGCGAAAATACTTGGCCGTATTGCGCAGTTTTTGCGTAGTTCGCGTGTTATCCCCCATCCCCGCGCGGGCCGCCAGCGGCCAGTGCGTGTTCACTCGCTTTTCTCCGTTCGCTCGAGGTATCGAATGAATTTCCACGAGTACCAGGCTAAAGAACTGTTCGCGAAGTACGGCATTGCCGTGCCCCCGGGCAAGGTTGCCAACTCTCCCGACGCCGCTGTCGATGCCGCCAAGCACCTTGGTGGTTCGCAGTGGATGGTCAAGGCCCAGATCCATGCCGGTGGTCGCGGCAAGGCCGGTGGCGTCAAGTTCTGCCGCAGCCTGGACGATGTCCGCGCCGCTGCCAAGGGCATGCTCGGCACCAACATGGAAACGTACCAGTCGGCTGGCCGCGCGCTGCCGGTGAACCTGGTGCTGGTGACCGACGCGACCGACATCGCCAAGGAACTCTACCTGTCGATCCTCACCGATCGTGACACCAAGGCCATCTCGTTCATCGCCTCCAAGCACGGCGGCGTGGATATCGAGCAAGTCGCTCACGATACCCCGGAAGACATCCACACCCTCGTGGTGGATTACGTCGAAGGCCTGCAGCCGTACCAGGCGCGTGAACTCGCGTTCAAGATGGACCTGGAAGGCAAGCAGGTGAACCAGCTCGTCAAGATCATGCTTGGCCTGTACAAGCTGTTCAACGAGAAGGACCTGGCCCTGGTCGAGCTGAACCCGCTCGCCATCCTCGCCGACGGCAACCTCGCCGCGCTCGATGGCAAGGTCAACTCCGACGACAACGCCGAATTCCGCCACCCGGACCTGGCCGCCATGCGCGACCTGACCCAGGAAGACGCGGCTGAAGCGGCTGCCGTGCAGCACAACCTCAACTACGTCACGATGGACGGCACCATCGGTTGCATGGTCAACGGCGCAGGCCTGGCCATGGCCACCATGGACGTGATCAAGCTGGCAGGCGGCGAGCCGGCCAACTTCCTCGACGTGGGCGGCGGTGCGACCAAGGAGCGCGTCACCGAGGCGTTCAAGCTCATCCTCTCGTCGGACAAGGTGAAGGCCATCCTGGTCAACATCTTCGGCGGTATCGTGCGTTGCGACCTCATCGCCGAAGGCATCATCGCCGCGGTGAAGGAAGTGGGCCTGAAGATCCCCGTGATCGTCCGCCTGCAGGGCACCAACGTCGACCAGGGCCGTGAGCTCCTGGCCAACTCGGGCCTGGCGATCACGCCGGCCGACGATCTCAACGATGCGGCCCAGAAGGCCGTGGCCGCAGCGGCCTGAGGAGCGAAGTAACATGAGCGTCCTGATCAACAAAAACACCAAGGTCCTCGTCCAGGGCTTTACTGGCCAGCAGGGCACGTTCCACGCCCAGCAGGCTCTCGATTACGGTACCCAGGTCGTGGGTGGCGTGACCCCGGGCAAGGGCGGTTCCGAGCACATTGGCCTGCCGGTGTTCAACACCGTGCGCCAGGCTGTCGACCAGACCAAGGCGGATGCCTCGGTCATCTTCGTGCCGCCGCCGTTCGCTGCCGATTCGATCCTCGAAGCCATCGATAGCGGCATCAAGGTCATCGTAGCTATCACCGAAGGCATCCCGGTGCTCGACATGATGCGCGTGAAGAACGTGCTGAAGTCGCACCCGGATGTGGTGCTGGTCGGTCCGAACTGCCCGGGTGTCATCACCCCGGGTGAGTGCAAGATCGGCATCATGCCGGGCCACATCCACAAGCCGGGCAAGGTCGGTATCGTTTCGCGTTCGGGCACCCTGACGTATGAAGCGGTGTTCCAGACCACGAACGAAGGCCTGGGGCAGTCCACCTGCATCGGTATCGGTGGCGATCCGATCAACGGCCTGAACTTCATCGACTGCCTGAAGCTGTTCCAGGACGATCCGCAGACCGAAGGCATCATCATGGTCGGCGAAATCGGCGGCAGCGCGGAAGAAGACGCGGCTGAGTTCATCAGCCAGTACGTCAAGAAGCCGGTCGTGTCGTTCATCGCGGGTGCCTCGGCTCCTCCGGGCAAGCGCATGGGCCATGCTGGCGCGATCATCTCGGGCGGCAAGGGCACGGCGGAAGCCAAGTTCGCGGCTCTCGAGAAGGCAGGCGTCACCACGGTGAAGTCGCCGGCCGATCTCGGCAAGACCCTCGCGGGTCTGATGAAGTAATACGCGCTTCGCCTTTGGCGAAACGACGAAAGGGCCCTGCTTCGGCAGGGCCCTTTTTTGTTCCTCTTTTATGGTTGTGGATGCGGGTTGCAACTGCGGTTGCCTCGTGCCACGCGGTTGCGGATGATGCGCACTTCCAAAGGAAGGGGAAAGGGATGATCCGCAGCTTCGCGCGCATGCTGGCGCTTCTCGTCTGCCTGCTGTTCACCATCGAGCAAACCGTTCAGGCCCAGACGGTTACGTACTACTACACCGACCCACAGGGCACGCCACTCGCCGAAGCGGATAGCCAAGGCCAGGTCATCCGCACGATGGATTACACGCCTGGCGGGCGCCTTGTCATGGCGACGCCGGCCGACGGTCCGGGCTACACGGGCCACGTATCCGATACCGAAAGCGACCTTGTGTACATGCAGGCTCGTTACTACGATCCGGACGTGTCCCGCTTCCTTAGCGTCGACCCACTCGCGCCGGACGCAGGCAATCTCTTCCGCGCGAATCGCTTTGCCTACGCCAACAACAATCCGGTCCGTTACACGGATCCGGACGGGCGCTGCGCGGACGGATGCATCATCGAAGCGCCCCTCATCGTTGGTACAGGGGCGGTTTATGTCGTGGCGAGCGAGCTCGTGGTTATTGGCGTATGTGTAGCCACGTGCACGAAGATTAAGAATGGTATCGAAACGGCGGCGGGGGCGGCTGCCGATAAGATTGGCGGGCTTTTTCACTCAAACGACGCCGCGCCTGATCTTCCAACCGATCTGGTAGGCGAAAGTCCGCGCGCCACCGGTAAAAACGGCGGGACAGCGATTGGTACATCGTTGCCCGGTGGCAAATTCGCGGACACGGTTAAGGATCTCACGGGCGACTCGCTTGGGCAGCCTGATGCCAAGGGACGCAGTGTCTCTCCGAATGGCGTTTCGGTGCGCACCGGTGGCAAGGATGGGCCTCGTATCGACATTCCCGCGAATGGCAAAAAGCCACCGGAGATCATCCATTTCCCCCAACATACGCCCATCCCGCCGGACCTTCTCAAGGCAACACCGTGACTGACTGGAATTTGCTTACGCCTGCACAGGAATGCCTCGCTCGTCTCGAGATTATTGAGGCAGGACCCATCTGGGTGAATTCAGCGTCCCAGCCACCTGAAGCCGTCCTGTTCCTCCAGGATCGAGCAGGGGGCTGGATCTCTCTCTCCTGGGACTATCAGGATGTGGGCCCGGGCTTTGAGATCTTCTGCCTCGATATTGGCGAGCCCTCCGCGCCCGGGCCGGCTGACCGCGCCGAATATGCGCGGCTAGCCCCTTTCGCCGATATACGACTGGTTCTGCGAACGACGTGGATACGGCCGGCCTCACCTGGCGAGGTTCCGCCGGATTACCAGCAAACGATCGAAGCATCCGGGCGTTTGTCCGATGTACCAGCGAACGCCACCGTGGCAGGCGTCACTCTCGACGGCGTTGTGTTTCTGGCGCCCGATGGGAACCCGGTGATGCTGATTTCCACGGAGAACGCTACGACCTACCGTGTGCTGGTCAAAACGGACGACGCTGAGATCCGGGCTTATGTGCACGAGTGCGACGCAGTCAGCACGCAGGCCTTTCCGGCGTGGGCCGCGCAACTGCGGCTCTAGCGCGACCGATCAGAAACGGCGTTTATCCACAGCCTGTGTGGATACGCGCTGCATAAGCATGTGCATAACTTGCGTTCGGCGTTCGCTGACAACGACTTGCGTTGTGCTGGTCAATTCGTGGCCAGTACCGTGTTGTCCATGCTGCCGATATCCACAGGGAATGTGGGTATCGCCTGCATAACAGTGTGGATAAGTCGCGTCTCATAAGTTGCGACAAGCACTTGCGTCATCGTGGTCATTGCGTGACCACGGTGTGTCGGGCCATCGCGTGCAAGCACGCTCCTACAGAAGAACCACTGCCAAGTGAGACGACCCCTGTAGGAGCGCGCTTGCGCGCGATCCATGCCTCGCGATATCCACAGCGAATGTGGATACGCCCTGCATAAGCATGTGCATAACTCGCAACCGGCTTTCCTCAACAACCACTTGCATTGCACTGGTCAATCTCTGCCCAGATAGATGTGCGCAAGTGCGCCGATATCCACAGGGTGTGTGGGTATCAACTGCATAACAGTGTGGATAACCCGCATCTCATATGCTGCGACAACGACTTGCGTTGTGCTGGTTACTTCGTGATCAGCGCGGTGCGAGCATGGCCGCGGTGATGCCTGCATCTGCGAGATGCGCAGGCATCGCATGGCCAACGATGATCGACGCACAGGCTTCCGCCATGGCCGCGCTGGTCTGGATGCCGTAGCCGCCCTGGGCGGCTAGCCAGAAGAAGCCGGGGGCATCGGCGGCGAAGCCGCCGACCAGGTCGCCATCGGGCACGAAGCTGCGCAGGCCGGCCCAGGTGCGGGTCGGGCGGCGGATGCTCATGGTGGTGGCTTCTTCGATCTGGTGGATGCCCAGGGCGATGTCGTATTCCTCGGGCTGCACGTCGTGCGGGTGCGTGGGATCGGCGTTGGCGGCGGAACCGAGGAGCAGGCCGGCATCGGGTTTGAAGTAGTACGACTCGTCGAGGTCGACGACGAACGGCCAGTCCTGGGTCGCGATACCTTCCGGCGGCTCGAACAGAAAGGCAGAGCGACGGCGGGGCTCAAGACCGATGGGCGCCACGCTGGCAAGGCTGGCGATCACATCCGCCCATGCGCCGGCGGCGTTGACCACGATCGGTGCCTGAAGGCTGCCGTTGACGCACCAGCCACCGGCTTCGCGCGTGAGCGTGCGCACGTCGGTATCGAGTTGGACGCTGGCGCCACGCGTCTTCGCGCCGCGTAGAAAAGCCTGGTGCAGCTCGTTCACATCGATATCGGCTGCTTCGGGTTCCCAGATGGCCGCATGCGCCGCTTTGCGCCGGAGAACGGGCACGGCGTCGTGTACCGCGTCGCTATGGAACCACGCGAGCGAGGGCGTACCGATGCGCATGAGGTCGTAATCGGTGCGCAGCTGATCCTCCTGATCGGCGCGCGCCACAACGAGCGAGCCGCGCGTATGGAGGATCGGGTGGTGTGAAAAGCCCGCGGGTGGGTTTTCAAGGAATGGCCGGGTTGCCCGTGACAACGCACGTACCTGGGCCGAGCCGTACGTCTCGCTGAAGTGCGCTGCGGAGCGGCCGGTGGTGTGCATGCCGGCGAACACTTCGCGCTCGAGCACCAGCACGCGCGCGTGCGGTGCGAGGAACCAGGCGACCGATGCGCCAGCGATCCCCGCGCCGATCACGATGACATCGTACGAGCTCATAGGGCGGGCAGGTCCCAGGCATCACGCACGCGCGCGTATTCGGCTTTCGGCAGCAGTACGAACACAGGTTTCTTCGACGGATCCAGCCACGCCAGCAGACGTTCCATGGTGGTGTCGGCCATGGCGGTGCACCCTGCCGTGCCGGAGGTTGGCGTTCTCCATAGGTGCGCGAAGATACAGCTCCCCGCACTTTTTTTCCCATCGGGGTTGTGCTCGATGACGAAGCCGATGCGGTAGGCGTGGTCGCCCTGAAAGTGGATATCGCGACGCATGGCCTCGGTGGCACCGGCGACGGCCTTCTCGCCGACCTTCTTCTCGTCGACGAGCTGGTTGTAGTAAGGCGAGCCATCCACATCCACGCAGTAGTCCGATGCCGTGAGGCCTTTGTAGGGCAGGGCGGTGGGGTTGGTTTCGGCATAACCGAACGCGGTGCCGATGCGGAAGATGCCGGCGGGGCTGCGGCCGTCGCCTTCGCGTTTCTGCGGGCCATCGGTTTGCGGTGGCGAAAGGCCCACGCCCCACGCGCTGCCGGTCTTGCCGATGACGACGGGCGATGCGTCGCCCACCTGCTTCCATTTGCCACCATCGCGTGCGTAGGTGCGCAGCGTGCCCTGGATATCGTTCCAGCCACCGGTGGTAACCACGACCATCTGCTGCGAGACGGACCAGGAGGCCGGCGCCTCGAACGCGCCGGCGGATAACGTGAGCGAGAGGGCGAGCAGGCCGGCGAGCCGGGGCAGGAAGGCCATGGTTGGCTCCGTGGGGCTAGGGTTCCAGCAGTTGCTGGGTTCGGTCGAGGTTTTCCACCAGGCGCAGGTGACGCTCGTCGTCGCCTTCGCACAAGTGGATGAACACGGTATCCACCAGGTGCTGCACGGTGGTTTGGTAGATGAGCGCCTGCACGTACGAGGCATCGTCGTGGGCCGCCACGACCAGCGAGAGGTCGGCCATGGCGCGCAGCGGGTTAGCGGTGTGGCGGGTCAGCGTGATGACCTTGCCGCGCCGCTCGCGAACGAAACGGGCCAGCTTGGCCAGCGCAGGGTGGCGCCCGTGCTCGGAGAACACCACCAGCACGTCGCCCGGCGCGGCCATGCCCACCTGCGCGGCCATGCGGCCCACATCGGCATGGCGAATCGCGGTAATTCCCAACAGCGACAGGCGCATCGCGAACGCGCGCACCTGCAGGTCGTCTTCGCCCAGGCCGATCAGGAACACCTTGCCCGCCCCGGCGATCGCCGCAACGACAGCCGCCATGGTTTCCGGCGTGTTGATGGCGTGGGTGGCTTCCTCGGCCTGCGTTTTGCGGGCCCACAGCTCGGCGCCTACCGCATCGCCGGTGCGCGCTGCCACGGGTGCCTCATCGTCGTCGCTGCGGCCGATCGATTCGCCGACCGAATACTTCAGGTCCGGGTAGCCGCGGAAACCCAGCTTTTGGGTGAACTTCACCACGCTCGACTGGCTGATACCCAACGCGTTCGCAAGCTGTTGCGAGGAGTAATCGCGCAGCAGCTGCGCGTTCTCCAGGATGAAATCGGCGATACGCCGCTCCACCGCACTCATGCGATCGCGTTCGGCGCGGATTTTCACCAGGGGCGACATGCCAGTGGATTCCCTTTAGAGCGCTTCCAGGCCGCGGATTTCGCGGATGCCAAGCCCGGGTGCGTCCGTGATCGAGATTTCCGATTCGTTGAACGTGACCCCGCCATCGACCGGATCGTAGGCGCACAGCGACGGGCCGTCGAGATCCACCTTGGTGATCACATCGGATTTGGCCACGGCGACATGGACGGCGGCGGCCACGCTGATGCTGGATTCCAGCATGCAGCCGATCATGCACTCGATGCCGTAGAGACCGGCGATGTCGGCGATCTTGATGGCATTGGAGATGCCACCGGTCTTCATCAGCTTGATGTTGATGATGTCCGCGGCGCGCATGCGGATCAGTTCCATGACCTCCATGGGCCCGAACACGCTTTCATCGGCCATGACCGGGGTGTGCACGCGTTCGGTCACGTAGCGCATGCCTTCCAGGTCGCGCGCCTTCACCGGCTGCTCGACCAGCTCCAGGCGCACGCCCGCATCTTCCAGGGCATTCAGCGCGTACACCGCCTCCTTCGCCGTCCAGCCCTGGTTCGCGTCCAGGCGCAGCAGGGCGCGGTTTTCCACGGCGGCATGGATGGCGCGGACGCGCTCGATATCCACGCCGATATCCTTGCCCACCTTGATCTTCAGCGATTCGAAACCGCGCTCCACCGCCGAGACCGAATCGGCGACCATCTTGTCGATGTAATCGACGCTGATGGTGATATCGGTGGTGATGACCGGATCGCCGCCGCCGAGCAGTTTGTACAGCGGTGCGTTGTAAAGCTGGCCCCACAGGTCGTGTACCGCGATCTCCACGGCCGCCTTGGCGCTGCTGTTGCGCTCCATGGCTGTCTGGATCAGACGGGTGATCCGGTTGAGGTCGGCGATCTCTTCGCCGATCAGGCGTGGGGCGATGTAGTGGCGGATGGCATCGATGATGGAGCCGTGGGTATCGCCGGTGATGACCGCGGTTGCTGGCGCCTCGCCGTAGCCAATGCGGCCATCGTCGGTGTGCACCATCACCACGATATCTTCCACGTTCTCCACCGTTCGCAGCGCGGTCTTGAAGGCGGTTTTCAGTGGCACGCGCAGCATGCCGAAGCGAATGTCCGTGATCTTCATAAAATCCTGTCGTTCGGCGTTTAGCGGATGCGCACGATGCTGGTCATGCGATCGACGAAGGTCTGGGTGTCGTTGAACATCATGGGCAGCAGCGGCGTCACGGAGACGGCGTTGAGCTTCACCCGGCGCATGCTGCCATCGGCCTGGCGGTAGCTCATGCCACCCACATCGTGGATCACGTACGGCTGGCCATCGATGTTGCCGATCACCATCATCACGTGGCCGGGGATGTAGACGAGGTCGCCCGGTTGCAGTGCCATGGCGGCCTTTACGCGGGCGTCGTGGCTGTCCTTGTCGGAATACAGGGTGTGGTCGAGGCCCGGGCTTTTTGCCTGGTCGCCGGTGTTACGCGGCATCTGCACGCCCATGCTGCGGTACACGTCGGCGACGAAGCCGCTGCAATCGCGGCCGTTATAGGCGTGGCCCCAACCGTAGCGCTCACCGAGGAACTTGAACGCCTGGCGGATCAGGTTCGCGCGGGTGAGCGGCAGGTAATCGGCGGTGGAATCCTGGTTGCGCTGGAGCAGGGCGGGGTGGAACGACAGCGAACCGTCGTTGCCACGCAGCGGCAGGCTGAGCACCCACGATGTATAGGCGGTCTGCCCATTCACCGGCTGATCTGGCGGTAGCGTCGTATCCAGTGGTACGCGCGTGCCCATATCCAGCGGCAGTTCGGATAGTGCAGGGACTTCTGGGGTATACACCGTCTGTGGCTTGGCGCCCGTGATCACGCGGTAAGGCGTGGCATCGACATGGGCGAAAACCGCCTGCGCCTCGCCGTACGCGATATCCGCGGCGTGCATCCATGCGGCATAACGCGGGCTCACCACGAAGGCCCACTGGCCATCGCGGCTCATCTGCACCACCACCAGTGGATCACCGGGGAACAGCGTGCTTTCCTGGAACCGGTCGATATCGGTATCGCCCGCGTGGCTGAAGACGCGCAGATCGCTCGGGTAACCACGCAACGCGCTGCGGCGCACGGCCATGCCGTAACGCGGGGTCACGTTGGCGGGAATGGCATCGATGGCCGCGTTGGCCATGATCGCGTCGACGGTGGTGGCGGGTACGTCCTTGCCTTCCTCGTCGTACAAGGCCTTCGAGGGCATGCTGGTGAGTTTCGTGATCCAGCCCTTTACCTGGTCACGCGGTAGCGTCCCGCCCAGGTGGCGGATGTCGTGCATGGACGGGTCCAGCCGCATGATCTTGTCGTTGATAGCGGCGATGGACCGCGTATCCAGCACGACCTTGTCGGCATCGGGCAGACGCGCCACCCAGAACCCCGGATCCAGCTGGGCATCCGTGACACCCAGGACGCCGGATGGCGGCGCGGTGGGGACGTCGGCGGCGCGGGCCAGCGCGCTGCCGACCACCGCCACGGCGAGCATGGCGGCAAGCAGGGTATGGCGAAGGGTAGTCATGCCGAGATCCATGTCAGGTGGCCAGCGCGGAAAGGACGGATGCGACGACCAGGCCGAAGCCCGTACCGAGGATATAACCGAGTAGCGCAAGCAGGATGCCCACCGGTACCAGCGAGCGCGAATAGGTGGCCGCCAGCACGGGGGTAGCGGCCACGCCGCCGATGTGGGCCAGCGAGGAAATGCCGCACAGGTACAGGTCGAAGTGGAACAGGCGGGCGAAGCCGCAGAGAAACACGGCATGCAAGGCGATCACGGTGACGCCGCACAGCAGGTACAGCGGCGCGGCGGCGATGCCGGCGAAGCTGCTCTGCGAGGCGAGCACCGCCACAACGGAGATCAGCATGGCGCTGGATACCGCCTGCGCGCCGGGTAGTCGCGCGAGGGGTGTATGCGCGGCGAACAGGCCCGCGAAGGTCGCGATGAGGATGGTCCAGGTGGTTGAGGAGACCATGCTGCCCACCGGCAGGCGGTTACCCAGAACGGTGGCGACGGCGGCGACGGCAAGGGCGAGGCCCAGCCACAGCAGCACGCTATCGACGGTGGCCGGGACGCGCACAGCCGTTTCCGCCACGGCCATGTCGGCGCTGGATCGCGCCTTCGTCCAGCGGTTAAAGGCTGGGGCAAGCCGGGCCACCGCGAACAGCACCACCACCCACATGGAGTAGCACAGCGCATCGGTGAGCAGGGTCGTGGCCAGGGACGTATCGGACATGCCGATGGCCTGCTTCACCGCGATCATGTTGGCGGTGCCGCCTACCCAACTGCCCGAGAGTGAGGCCAGCGGCATCCAGCCATTGCCCGGCATCCAGTGGCGGAAGATGAGGAAGGCCAGGATAAACGCGGCGAACAGGCTGATCGAGGTGCAGGCGAACACGCCCAGTACCCGTGGGCCCAGCGCCAGGATGGCGCGCAGGTCGCAGTTGATCATGAGCAGGAAGAGCAGGGCCGGCACCATGCGCTTCACCAGCATCTCCTGCGCACCGTGGATCTCGGGCGAGGCCGTCCACAGGCCGGCGACGGAGAGCGCGGTGACCGTGAGGTAGGTGAGCACGATGGGCGGAAGGACTTCGAACACCTTCCAGCCGAAACGCCTTTCGATAGCCGGCCAGAAGCCAGCGGCAAGGAGCATCACGGCCAGGTAAGGCCAAACCGACTGGATCACGCGTCCCCTCCCAGGGTGGTGCCGCACGGCGTCTCGGAATTATCTATTCCTGACGATATGGCTTGAAGCATAAATTATTGACCGGCGTTTGCAAGCATGTTACACAGCCTTGACGCACGACCCACCCACCACGGTGCAACGGGGATACCGAACGGTGCAAGCGGCTCTTCGACATTCGATTGCCTGCCACGCCTTGGCCGCATGCCTTGTGCTGGCGCCCGGCGCATCGCGCGCAAGCGCGCTCCTACAGGAGCCGCCCTGCGCCGATCCGTCGCCCGCCCCCACCAACGGAACGCCAACCCCCTCCAACGGAACGCCCGCCCCGGCCGACGGAACGGCCGCCCCCTGTAGGAGCGCGCTTGCGCGCGATGGCAGCTTGCCCCAGTCCCCGGAACCCGGAACAGCGGCCGCCACCGCCAGCCACCAGATCGACACCGGCCAGTTCAAAGCCGCCGAAGTGACGATCACCACGGCACTCGCCACGCCCAACCTCACACGCGCACAACAGCAAACGCTGCGCTTCCAGCGCGAACGCATGCGCCGCATCCTGCTCGATTTCAAACTCGACACCAACGCCGCCAAAGCCAAGCTGCGCAAGCAGATCCCCGATCTCACGGACGCCGAATTCGCGACGTGGGATGCGGCCGGGCTGCTGGAAAAGCAGGTGATCGATGGCCAGACGCTTTACTTCAACCGCGCCCCCGCGAACCTGTTCCGCCTCAGCGCCGAGGCGCGCGCGCGGCGCCAGAATCAAACGCCATTCAATGATGGCCCCAACGAAGTCTTGAACGATCATCACCGGGCCATTCGTGCGGCGGCGGAACGCACGGGCAGCAGCAGCGTGCTACCCATGCGCGAGGAAGTGACGCAGACGCTAACCGTTCGTGCCGACGCGGTACCTGCCGGTGAAACGCTGCGCGCGTGGCTGCCGTTCCCGCGCGAGATCACGGGCCAACAGGAGAACGTGCAGCTCGTTGCGCATGCGCCCGAGGCGTTCGCGACCAAGCCGAGCGACGCTCTCCAGCGCACGGTGTACCTCGAACAAAAAGCCGTGGCCGGTAAACCCACGGTGTTCTCCGTGACCTGGCAGGCCACGCTCTATGGCCGCGATTTCAATATCGATCCGTCGAAGGTAGTTCGCGCGACGATCACGCCGGCGCTAAAGCCGTTCGTCGAAGAGCGCGCGCCGCACATCGTCTTCACCGAGGCGATGCGGGCGTACTCGAAGAACGTGGTCGGCAACGAAACGAACCCCTACCGCATTGCGCAGAAACTATTCGCCGCCGTCGATACCATTCCCTGGGCCGGCGCACGCGAATACTCCACGATCTCCAACATCAGCGACTACACGCTGCACGCGGGCCATGGCGATTGCGGTGAGCAGACCCTCTTGCTCCTGACCTTGCTGCGCATGAATGGCATCCCGGCACGCTGGCAGTCCGGATGGATGTTCTCCGACGGTACGTACAACAACATCCACGACTGGGGCCAGGTGTATCTCGCGCCCTATGGCTGGGTGCCGGTGGACGTGACCTTCGGCCGATTGAATGGCGATGCGAAGCTCGCGTATTTCTATCTAGGCGGGCTCGACGCGTACCGCGTCGCCTTCAACGATGACTTCTCGCAACCCTTCGTTCCCGCGAAGACGTTCCCCCGTTCCGAAACGGTGGATTCGCAGCGCGGCGAGGTGGAGTGGAATGGCGGCAACCTGTACTTCGATCAGTGGGATTACGACTTCAGCTGGCATCGCGTCGAACCGTCGCGAGGGGACGCTACGGCGCACCGATAGCCAGCCCGACAACCCGAAACATCATCTTATGGGAGTGGGGAGATGGGGGATACCAAGACGAACCGGCGCGTGTTGCGCCACGGCGCCTTGTGCCTTGCGATAGGCGTTGGCTTGCTCGCGGCATCCGGTGCACAGGCCGCGAATACCGATGGTTCGATCGTCGGCCGCACGAAACCGGGTGCGACGGTAACCGTCCGCGATCCATCCACGGGCCTGACCCGTACGGTGACCGCGGATCGCGACGGCAGCTACCGTTTCCCGTTTCTCCCGGTAGGTCACTACCGGCTCGACAGTTCGCTGGATGGCGCCGCCGTCGGCCAGACCGCTGAAGTGAATGTCAGCCTGGGTAACGCCACCACGGTGAACCTGGTCGAGCGGCAAAAAGCCACGACCGACCTGGAAGGCGTGCAGGTGAGCGCTCCCGTGGTGATCTCCGCGGTGGACGTGAGTTCGACGGAAACGGCGACCAACGTGAGCCGTGAAGAAATCCGCCGCCTGCCAGTGGACCAGAACGTACAGTCGGTGGCGTTGCTTGCCCCTGGCGTCAACAAGGGCAACGCCGGTTTTGGCGGTATCTCCTTCGGCGGTTCCTCGGTCGCCGAGAATTCGTTCTACGTGAACGGCCTCAACGTCACCGACTTCTACAATCGCAATGGATTCTCGGAAGCACCGTTCGCCTTCTACCAGGAATTCCAGGTCAAGACTGGTGGCTACTCGGTGGAGTTCGGCCGCACGACGGGCGGCGTGGTGAACGCGGTGACCCGATCGGGTACGAACGAGTTCAAGACCGGCGCGGAGATGACCTTCGAGGCCAGTGACTGGCAGGCGCAGACAAAGAACCGCTATTGGGATGGCGAGCGCTATATCACATCGTCTGAGGACCATTACACCCGCACCAAAATGAACGTGTATGCGTCCGGCCCCATCGTGAAGGATAAGCTGTTCTTCTTCGCGATGTACGAGGCGCGCGGTTACACCCCGCAGAACACGAACAATGATGGCACCGTGCTCACCCAGAACGATACCGACTCGGGCTTTTGGGGCGCAAAGGTCGACTGGCACATCAACGACAAGAACCTGCTCGAGTTCATGGCCTTCTCGGACAAGAACAAGAACGTCGGCTCGGTCTATGAATACGACTATCCCACCCAGGCCAAGGGCGTGAAGCAGGACGAGATTTACAGCGACACCGGCGGCAAGAACTGGAACGGCACCTTCACCAGCTACCTCGTCGACAACCTCTCGATGAAGCTGATGTACGGCAAGAATAACCGCGAAGACTTTACCCGCGGCCTGTCGGACGAGGAGTGCAACCCGGTGGCCCGCGTGAACGCGGTGCCTTCGCCGGGCGTGCCGCTCGGTTGCAGCACCAGCACCGCGGTAGAAAAGCGCAACGACACCCGCAAGCAGGGTCGCGCCGATTTCGAGTGGACCCTGGGCGATCACGTGGTTCGCTTCGGTTATGACCACGAGGTGGATACCTCGCAGTACTCACGCCGTTACCCGGGACCGGGTGCTTACTACTACAACATCTACAACACGACCCCGGGTGCCACCATCGAGAACGGCGGCGTCGTGCCCGCAGGCTACACTGCCTATGTGCGCGCCCGCCGCTACGAGATCGACGGCACCTTCGAGACGGATAACAACGCGTACTACGCCGAGGATAACTGGAACATCACGCCCGACTTCCTGCTCAACCTCGGCGTGCGCCGTGATGCCTTCGACAACAAGACCGGCGAAGGCAAGAGCTACATCAAGATGGACAACATGATCGCGCCGCGCCTGGGCTTCTCGTGGGATATGAAGGGCGATGGCACAACCAAGATCTTCGGCAACCTGGGCCGCTACTATCTGCCGGTCGCGAACGTGATCAACATCAAACAGGCGGGTGGCCTGCTCGACCAGCGTACTTACTACGGCTTCGACGGCTACCAGATCCTGGATCGCAACGGCGGCCAGTACGCCGTGCCCATCCTGGGGCCGCAGATCGGTCCGGTGGATGATTCGCAGGGCAATGGCACCGTGGGCGACCTGCGTGCCGAAGTCGACAAACACATGGACTCGGTCTACCAGGACGAGGCCATCCTGGGCTTCCAGCAGGCGCTGGACGAGAAGTGGTCGTGGGGCGTGAGCGGCACGTACCGCAAGCTGCACAACGCGATCGACGACATGGAGATCAGCGCGACGCCTCAATGCGGTGGCGATGGCTACATCGGCTATGTGATGGGCAACCCCGGTCGCAAGACCACGGTGTACGGCGACACCAACTGCGACGGCATCCCGGACGGCTACGTCACGATCGATACGTCGAAGGAAGGCTGGGCCATGTACGACGCGGACGGCAACTACCTCGGCCAGCGTGGCTGGAAGAAGCCCCGCCGCACCTTTGGCTCGCTGGAGTTCCAGCTGGATCGCGCGTGGGACGAGAAGTGGATGTTCAATGCGTCCTACGTGCTCTCGTGGAGCCGCGGCAACGCCGAAGGTCCGGTGAACTCGGATACGAACTTCGACGACACCGGCCGCACCGAGAACTTCGACGATCCGTGGGTGAACCTCAACGGTGGCTACCTGCCGAATGACCACCGCCATCAGTTCAAGCTGCGCGGCACCTATGCGATCAGCAAGCAGTGGCAGGTGGGTGCGGATGTCACCGCCCTGTCGGGCAGCCCGATCACCGGCTATGGCGTTGGCAACCCGTATGACGCCACCGTGTACCACAGCTACTTCATCTGCGTGTCCAACTGCGCTGATCCGGTGTCGGAGAACCGTGTGTACGAGCGGTCACCGCGCGGCGAGCACCGCACGCCGTGGACCTTCAACCTCAACGCCAGCATCACCTACCTGCTGCCGATCGATGAGAAGAACAACCTGCGCGTGAAGTTCGCGGTGTACAACGTGCTCAACCAGCAGCGCACGCTGGGCGTGGACCAGGATCTGCAGACCAGCGTAGGCGGCCTCAACCCGACCTACCTGCAGCCCCAGCGCTTCCAGTCGCCGCGCTTCGGCCAGCTCACGGTGTCCATCGACTTCTGATGAAACATGGCTGCCCTGTAGGAGCGTGCTTGCACGCGATGGCTCTCGCCGCAAGCACCCATCGCGTGCGAGCACGCTCCTACACAAGCGGATGATCCTGCAACGGGAGTGACTGGTGAAACGCCTTCTTCTTCTAGCCCTCGCAGCATCGAGCCTTCACGCCCAGGACCACCCCCTCACGATCGACACCCACGTGGACATCCCCCTGTCCTACATGGCCGATCCCAAGTTCGACGCCGGCAGGGATGGCCCGCTCAAGGTCGACCTGCCGAAGATGCGCCGGGGCGGACTGGATGCCGCCTTCTTTGTCATCTACGTGGCGCAGGGGCCGCTTACCGATGCGGGTTATGCGAAGGCGGTGGCCCAAGCGACGCGCAAGTTCGATGCGATCGACCGGATGCTGAAACAGTATCCCGGGCAGATCCGTGCTGCCCGCACGCCGCAGGATGTGCGAGCGAACAAGGCCGCCGGTGTGCTGTCGGCGATGATCGGTATCGAGAACAGCTATTCGCTGGGCCACGACCTTCGCCGGCTGGATACGGCCTATGCGCGTGGCGCCCGTTACGTGGGACTCGCCCACGTGGGCAATAACGACCTTTGCGGCAGCTCGCTGCCCGACAAGGACCTGGGCGACAAGCCCGACAGTAACCTCGGCATCAGCGCGTTCGGCCGGCAGGTGGTAGCCCGCGCGAATGCGCTGGGCATGATGGTGGATGTCTCGCACGCCTCGGATGCTTGCGTGCGCGACGTGCTGGCGCTGTCGAAGGCCCCGATCATCGCCTCGCACTCCTCCGCGCGTGCGCTCACCAACCACCCGCGCAACCTGTCGGATGACCTGCTGCGCGCGATTGCTGCGAAGGGCGGCGTCGTCCAGGCGGTGGCCTATAAGGAGTTCCTGAAGATCGATCCCGCGCGCGAGGCGGCGGAGAAAGCCTTGCAGCAACGCGTGGCGAAGGAAGCGGGCGACAAGGCATACGACAGCGAGAAGCACGATTACCTGCCCGCCTACGCCCAGGGCATGGCGCAGGTCCAGCGCGAGCACCCGCTGGCGACGCTGGATGATTTCCTCAACCACATCCAGCACATGGTCCAGGTCGCGGGTATCGACCACGTCGGTATTGCCTCGGACTTCGATGGCGGTGGGGAGATCACCGGCTGGATGGATGCCTCGGAGACGCGTAACGTCACCGCCGCGCTGAAGGCTCGCGGGTTCTCGGACGCGGATATCGGCAAGCTGTGGGGCGGCAACCTGTTGCGCGTATGGGCGGATGACGAGAAAGCGGCGACGGCGAAACCTGCGGTCGCCTCGTACGACCAGCTAGTGGACGAGGCCATGGCCCGCTACAAGGTGACCGGCATGGCTGTCGGTGTCATCGACGAGGGTAGGGTGGTCTATACGCGTACCGCAGGGGACGTTCTCGATGCAAAAGGGCACAAGGTCGATGCGAACACGCGCTTCAAGATCGCCTCGAACAGCAAGGCGATGACGACTGCGCTCCTGGCCCGGCTCGTCGCACAAGGCAAGCTGCGCTGGGATGACCCGGTCACGAAGTACCTGCCGGACTTCAGGATGCACGATCCCTGGGTGACCGCCCAGATGCAGGTACGCGACCTGCTGATCCACAACACGGGCCTGCGCGAGGGCGCCGGTGACCTGATGCTCTGGCCCGAACCCAACACTTTTACACGGAAGGACATCCTGCACGGGCTGGCTTATCTGCAGCCCGCGCACAGCTTTCGCTCGACGTATGCCTACGACAATCTGATGTACGTGGTGGCCGGCGAAGTTGCTGCCGCCGCTGGCGGCGCGCCTTACGATGTGCTCATGCACCGCGAGGTGTTCGATCCGCTGGGCCTGCACAGCTGCGAAGTCCTCGATATCACTTCAGCGGCGGCAGGTGGTATCCGTTGCGATCTCGACGACATGCTGCGCTGGGCGGGTAACTGGCTCGCGCCGGACGAGGTGCAGTACGCCTGGCTGGATGCGAAGGCGCGTGCACCGTTGTGGACGATCCAGAACCCCATGCCGGTGGGTGATCGCCGCAGTGCGTGGAATGACACGCACCTCTATGGCTACGGTTACGGCTGGCGCCTCGCCGATGTGGATGGGCAATGGAGCGTGTCACATACCGGCACGCTATCGGGCTACTACTCCACCGTGAGCCTGTTGCCGGAGCGGCGCAGCGGCTTCGTCATCCTCATTAATGGTGGCAGCGAAGACGCACGCGATACGCTCGCCGAAGCGATGTTGAAGCGGTTTACGGCGCCGTCGGAAGCGCACACGGTCGGCGAGTACGCGGACCGGATCGCGGCCGTCGCCTCAGCCGCACCTCCCGCGGCGCGTGCGCCGGATACCGCGGCCCGCGTGGCCACCTCGGCGAAGGAGGCGAAGGCCTTCCTTGGCGTCTGGAATGACCCATGGTTCGGAGAAGTGAGCGTCTGCCCCGGCAAGGGCGGTGTCCGTTTCGAGGCCACGCGCTCGCCGGCGATGAAAGGCACACTGAAGCGCGTCGGCACGCGATACCTCGTACAGTGGGATGGCACGCGGATGGATGCCGAGCCCTGGCTCGACCTCGCCGCACCGGACCAGCTGCGTCTTTCCAAGGTCGATCCCGATGCCGACTTCAGCAATGATTTTGAAGACCTCGCTTTTACTCGCGTCCGCGGTTGCCCTTGAGGCCGTGGCGGCGGAACCGCCGCCCGCGCTGTCGTCTGCGCGCACGATGACCGAGGCGGGGATGGTGGACGTACGCACGCTGTCGCCGAAGCTGGCTGAGGACATGAAGTACGCCGGCACGGACAACTTCACGGGCGCGGTTGTCGAGGGTTACCGTGCACCGAAGTGCTTCCTGCGCACCGGGGCGGCCGAGGCGCTCGCCCGTGTCGAGGCATCGTTGCGCAGCCAGGGATACGCATTACGCGTGTGGGACTGTTACCGCCCGGCGCGGGCCGTCACGGCCTTCGTTCGCTGGGCGGGCGACCTGTCGGATACCTCCACCAAGCCCACGCACTACCCGAATCTGGGCAAGGACAAACTGCTCGGCGAATACATCGCACCCGTATCCGGGCATAGCCGCGGCGCCACCGTCGATCTCACGCTGATGCATTGCGCGGCAGGCAAGTGCGAGCCACTCGACATGGGTACGGACTTCGACTACTTCGATCCGCTCGCACATACCGCCGACCCGCGAATCACCGCCGCGCAGAAGGCGAACCGCGAGCACCTGCTCAGAGCCATGGCCGCCGAAGGGTTCGTCAACTATCCGCAGGAGTGGTGGCATTTCTCCCTCCCAGCCGCCGCTCCGCCCGTCATCTACGACGTCCCCATCCTGTAGGAGCGCGCTTGCGCGCGATAAGCCTACGTAGTGGCGACGAGGCAAGCCCCCATCGCGCGCAAGCGCGCTCCCACGGAGGCAGGGGCCCTCTCACGGGGCTTTCAGGGCCCGGGGCCGGGCGCGGTATCATGGGGGGTCCCCGCGATTCCACGGATCCCCCATGTCCACCTTTCGCTTCGCCCTGGCCCAGCACGATTTCCCTGTTGGCGCGACCGCCGACAACGCGCGCCGGGTACGGGCCCTTGCCGCTGAAGCGCGTGACCGCCTCGGCGCCAAGCTCATCGCCTTCCCGGAGCTGACCCTCTCCGGTTACCCGCCGGAAGACCTGCTCCAGCGGCCGAGCTTCCTCCAGGCCTGCAGCCGTGAACTCGAAGCGCTGGCGCCGGACCTGAAGGGTATCGCTGCGATCGTGGGCTACCCGGACAGCCAGGGCGAGGTCTATAACGCTGCCTCGCTCATTCGCGATGGCAAGGTCGAGTGGACCTACCATAAGCAGGCGCTACCGAATTACACGGTGTTCGACGAGAAGCGCTACTTCCGCGCCGGCGAGCAGACCCACGTCTTCAACATCGAAGGCGTCCGCGTCGGCATGCTGGTGTGCGAGGACATCTGGGAAGCCGAACCAGCGGCGCATGCCGCGGACGCCGGTGCCGAGCTGATCCTGGTGATCAACGCCTCGCCCTATGACCAGCGTCAGGCCGCCACCCGCGAAGCGCTGCTGCAGCAGCGCGCGACGGAGAACGGTGTCGCCATCGCCTATGTGAACCTCGTCGGCGGCCAGGATGACCTGCTGTTCGACGGCCACTCGCTGCTGGTCCAGCCGGATGGCAGCATCGCCGCCCGGGCGCCGTTCTTCGAAGACCTGTTGTTGGGCGTGGAATACGACAGTGCCACGAAGCAGCTGAAGGCGCTGGACTGGCCTGCACCGGATACCCGCAGCGCCGAGGCCGTGATGTACGACGGTATCGTCCGCGGTATCCGTGATTACGTCGGCAAGAACCACTTCGATGGCGTGCTGCTGGGCCTTTCCGGTGGCATCGATTCGGCGCTCACCCTGGTGATGGCGGTCGATGCGCTGGGCAAGGACAAGGTCACGGCGGTGATGATGCCGACCAAGTACACGTCGGATCTCTCCCTGCGTGAGGCCAAGGCGCAGGCCGAGCATCTCGGCGTCGAATATCACGTGCTGCCGATCGAAGGCATCTACGAGGCGTTTACCGGCGCGCTCGCCCCAGTGTTTGAAGGCCGCAAGCCGGATATCACCGAAGAGAACCTGCAATCGCGCTCGCGCGGCGTGCTGCTGATGGCCATGTCGAACAAGACCGGCCGCCTGCTGCTTTCCACGGGCAACAAGAGCGAGATGGCGGTGGGCTATGCCACGTTGTACGGCGACATGTGTGGTGCCTACGCGCCGCTGAAGGATGTCTACAAGACGGTGGTGTATAACCTGTCGCGCTACCGCGCGGCGATCGATGGCGGTATTCCCGACGCCGTGATCGAGCGCCCGCCCTCGGCCGAGTTGCGCCACGACCAGACCGACCAGGATTCGCTGCCGCCGTACGATGAGCTGGACGCGATCCTCCAGCATTTCATCGAGGGCGAGGCCTCCGCGGAAGACATCATCGCGGCCGGCTACGACGACGCCACGGTCCGCCGGGTGATCCGCCTCGTCTACATCAACGAGTTCAAACGCCGCCAGGCGGCCCCGGGCCCTCGCGTGACGACCAAGGCCTTTGGCCGCGAACGGCGCTACCCGATCACCTCCGGCTGGCGCTAAACCCCCCTGTAGGAGCGCGCTTGCGCGCGATAGCCTTTGCCGCGCATCCCATAGCGCGCACGCGCGCTCCTACAGGTAGCTGGCTCCTCGGGTCAGGCTTCGCCTACAGACGGCGGCGACATTCAGCTCTACCATCGGGCGGTGTTCGTATCTGTCGACGAGAATGCTGGAGGGCGTCTGTGGATAGCGAAGAGCCTATTGAGCTCGGTCAGGTCATTGCGTCGAGGAGCTTGGAGCTGGACGGTCGCGAGATCAGCCTTTTGATCGGCATACCCCGGCCATTCTCTGATGACGTCAATTTTTACTGTCCCTTCCAGTTGAAGGGCTACGGCGATGAGCGAGTACGTTACGCCGGCGGTGTCGACGCGATGCAAGCCTTGATCCTGTGCATCGACATGGCATCCGTCTATCTGGAGACCCGCCCCGAAACGCTGGCTGGTCGGTTGACGTGGCTTGGAAGAATCGGAGTTGGGGCTAATGCTTCCCTTCGTTGAGATTGGGTGAAAGATGGGGTGTATCGGACATTCACTGGTTTCATTGCGGATCTTTGGCGACGCGCTCCGCCCTGTCGAGATCACCCGGATGCTTGGATGCGAGCCCACGCAAGCTGAGTACAAAGACGAGGAAATCCACGGCCGCTCAACGGGCCGAGTGCGAATCGCCCGAACGGGCTCATGGCGCTTGCAGGCAGAACGGCGTGAGCCCGAAGACCTGAACGGGCAGATTGAGGAAATCCTCGGCAAACTCACTGCTGACCTCGATGTCTGGGCAGGCATCGGGCAGCGGTATCGGGTCGATCTCTTCTGCGAACTGTTCATGGCGACCAGCAACGATGGGATGTCGCTCGCGCCCGCTTCTTTACTGGCGCTGGGGCAGCGTGGCATTGAGCTGGCGCTGGATATTTATGATGCGGGCGACAATCGCTAGATCAAATCAACGGCGACAATAGGACCAACGATCCGAACGGCGCGTGTGGCCAGGCGCTTCTACCAGATTCTCCACACTTTTCACGAGGCGTGGAAAACGCTAGGTACGACTGGCTTCGCTCCTGAAAAAAAAGCCCCTCATCGCTGAGGGGCCTTCGAAATGATGCCGGGCCACTTGGTTATTCCCAGTTGTGGGAACCAGTGCGATCAGCACTGGCGGCATGGGCGCTACCCGCAGGACACCGGCTTCCGCGCTCCACCCGCCAACTATAGGACCCCAGCATGGGTCGATCAATCGTGGGGCAGGCAGAAAAAAGCCGGCTTGCGCCGGCTTTTCTCTTAGTGGTGTCCCGAGAACGGGATGGCCTTGCGCCAGATCGACGGGTGGTGCGGCCAGTTCGGGTCCGTGAGGTACGGGTGGTCCGGGTAGTTCAGGGCCAGCACCTGGCGGGTCTGGTCGGCCAGCGGCTTGCGGTCCAGCGCCAGGTAGCTGCGGGTGAGGATCGCCAGGGCATCGGCCGTTTCCGGCGACTGCTGGTAGTGCTCGACCACGTACTGGGCGCGATCGGCCGAGGCGATGTAGGCCTTGGTGCGCAGGTAGTACTCAGCCACGTGAATTTCGAACTGGGCCAGCTGGTTACGCAGGTAAATCATGCGCTGGCGGGCATCCGTGGCGTACGCGCTGTTCGGGTAACGACGGGTCAGCTGGCTGAAATCGTCGAACGCGGTCAGGTTGAAACCCTGGTCGCGGCGGGTGGCGCCCGTATCGTCGCCACGCTGCAGATAACGCTCCAGGAAACCGCTGGTGCGATCAAAATTGATCAGACCACGCAGGTAATAGGCATAATCTGCATGCTTGTGGGTCGGAAACGTCTTGATGAAGCGGTTAATCGTCGAGTACGCGTCATCCGGCTTGTTGTCTTTGTACTGCGCGTAAGCCAGTTCGATCTGCGACTGTTCGTTGATATCGCCGGAAGGGAAGCGCGCGATGAGGCGCTGGTAGGCCTTCTCGGCCGCCGCATAGTCGGCATGCTCCAGCGAATCATGTGCGTTCGCATAGAGCCGGTCGATCGGCATGGTGTCGATCGTCTCCTTCTTGCTGCGGAACATCGAGCAGGCGCTCATCGACAAGGCGAGGACGAGCAGAATGGTGATCTTGGTTGCACGCATTGAGAGAGTTCGGATGCTTGAGCGAATGGGCATGATAGCTGAAACCGGCCTCCAGCCGGGTGGAGCGGTATGACGACGGTAAGACACGAGGCCACGGTGCCGCTAACGGCCGCAGGACGGCGTTTCGACCAGTCTTTGGCCGAGATGTTCCCCGATTACTCCCGATCCCGCCTTACGGCATGGATCAAGGAGGGCAAGGTATTGCTGAACGGGGCCCCCGCGGCACCGCGCCAGCTCCTGCACGGGGGCGAGGCCGTGGTCCTGGAGGCCGAGCTGGCCTCGGAAGTGGGCGATGCCCAGCCCGAGGACATCGCGCTGGACGTGGTCTACGAGGATGATGACCTTCTGGTGGTCGACAAGCCCGTGGGCCTGGTGGTGCATCCCGGCGCCGGTAACCCGGCGGGGACCATGCTCAATGCCTTGCTGCATCGGCTCCCGGCGCTGGCCGAGATCCCGCGCGCCGGCATTGTCCACCGCCTGGACAAGGACACCTCGGGCCTGATGGTGGTCGCCAAGACCATCGCGGCCCAGACGGCGCTGGTGAAGATGCTCTCCGAGCACGATGTGCACCGCCAGTACGAGGCTATTGTCCTGGGCACCATGGTGGCCGGCGGTACGGTGGATGAGCCCCTGGGCCGTCACCAGCACGATCGCCTGAAGCAGGGCATCCGCGATGAGGAGCAGGGCGGCAAGCGGGCGGTTACCCACTACCGGGTCCGCGAGCGCTTCCGCGCCCATACGGTCCTGCAGTGCAACCTGGAGACCGGCCGCACCCATCAGATCCGCGTGCACATGGCCCATATCGGCCACCCGCTGGTCGGCGACCAGCTTTACGGCAACGGCCTGCGCCTGCCGCGCGGGGCCAGCGATGAGCTGATCGGCGCCCTGCGCGGGTTCAAGCGCCAGGCCCTGCACGCCGAGCAGTTGGCCTTTGTCCACCCGGTCACGGGCGAGGAGCTCTCGTTCACCTCGCCACGCCCGGCCGATCAGGAAGCCCTGATCGAACAGCTCCGTGTCGATACCGCCATCCACCCGATCGAGGACTGAGCCGTGGCCGACGCCTGGATCCGGCCTGATTGGGCCGCTCCCGACGGGGTGGAGGCCGCGGTCTCCACCCGCCAGGGGCCGGGCGTCTCGGCTGGCCCCTATGGCCGTTTGAACCTTGGCTTGCGCTCGGGGGATGACGCGGCGGCCGTGCTGGCCAACCGGGCATCGCTCGTCACGGCCCTGGGCCTGCCGGCGGAGCCCCTCTGGCTCCGCCAGGTGCATGGAACCGACGTTGCCGAAGGCCCGGCCGGAGCGGACGAGCCGGTGGCTGATGCCGCGGTGGCCCGGGGCCCGGGCCAGGTGCTGGCCATCCTCACGGCGGATTGCCTGCCGGTGCTGTTTGCTTCGGTCGATGGCCAGACCATCGGGGCCGCCCATGCGGGTTGGCGGGGGCTGGCGGCCGGGGTGCTGGAGAACACGGTGAAGGCGATGGGTGCCGAAGGTATCCGGGCCTGGATGGGGCCTGCGATCGGTGGCGGCTCCTATGAAGTGGGGGAGGAGGTCCGCGAGGCCTTCGTGGCCCACGACCCGGGCGCTGCCGAAGCCTTCCAGCTCACGCGGCCGGGGCATTGGTTGTGTGACCTGTACACCCTGGCCCGTCGGCGCCTGGCTGCGGCGGGGGTCGCCGAAGTGAGCGGCGGTGGGTTCGATACCCTCACCGATGACCGGCTGTATTCGTATCGGCGCGATGGGGCACAGAGCGGGCGGTTTGCCAGCCTGGTCTGGACCAGGTAGCCGCTTCACCGCTTCGTTGGCTATCGCGAGCAAGCTCGCTCCTACACAAAACCTGCGCAGATCCCCTGTAGGAGCGCGCTCGCGCGCGATCGGCGTCCCCTCAGGGCGCCGTCATCGGCGTAGGAACGTAAATCTCCGGCTTCACCTTCGGCGGCTCCATCAGCGCATGGAGGAAGTTGTTCCGCCAGGTGGTGATGTCGTTGCGCTCGAGCACATCCATCATCGATTGCCAGCGCATCCGCCGCTCCTTCAGCGGCATTTCCAGCGCGCGCTTCAGCGCCTCGGATACTTCATCCAGGTCGGATGGGTTCACCAGCAGTGCCGCGTCCAGTTCCTGCGCCGCGCCCGCGAAACGCGATAGCACCAGTACACCCGGGTCCTGCGGATCCTGGCAGGCCACGTACTCCTTCGCGACCAGGTTCATGCCATCGCGCAGGGGTGTGACCAGGCCCACCTTGGCCACGCGGAAATAGCCTGCGAGCACCTTGTGGCCGAACGACTTGTTGACGTAGCGGATGGGTACCCAGTCCGGTTCGGCGTACTGGCCGTTGATGTGGCCGGCGCTGCGCTCCAGCTCGCGGCGCAACGAGCGGTACTCCGGCACATCGGAACGCGACGGCGGGGCGATCTGCAGCAGCGATACCCGGCCACGCATGTCCTTGTGGTCGCGCAGCAATCGGGCGAATCCCTCGAAGCGTTCTGGCAGGCCCTTCGAATAATCCAGCCGGTCGACCCCGATGATCAGCGCGCGGTCATCGATCGAGGCCTTGAGCTTGGAGACCGCGCCGCTGTCCTCGGCACGGTGGGCCAGCTCCACCGCCTCGGCGGTATCGATGCTGATGGGGAACACGCCCGCGCGGAAGATCCGGCCGTTGGCGGCGCGGATGCGGCCACCGGTGCGCATGGCGGCGCCCAGTTCGTGCAGGAAATAATCCTCAAGTGCACGCAGGTCGCGCTGGGTATGCAGGCCGACCAGGTCGTACGAGGCCAGCGGTTCAAGCAGCTCGCGGTGCCGGGGCAGGGTAATGAGCAAGCCGGCGGCGGGTAGCGGGGTATGCAGGAAGAAGCCGATGCGGTTCTCCACGCCCAACTCGCGCAGCATCGCCGCCAGCGGAATCAGGTGGTAATCGTGCACCCACACGATGTCGTCTTTCTTGAGCAGCTTGGCTACGCGCCGGGCAAAGATGCGGTTGACCCGCAGATAGCCCTCGAGATGATCGCGGCGGTAATCGACCAGGTCGGCGCGGTAGTGGAACAGGGGCCACAGGGCCCGGTTGGCGAAGCCGCTGTAGTAGTCGTCGTGGTCCGCCTTGGACATATCGATGGTGGCGTAGGCGATATTGCCCTCGTCCACCTCGTGCAATTCCTTGCCGGTCTCGGCGGCGATGTTGCCGCTCCAGCCGAACCACAATCCCCCCATTTCCTGCAGCGCCGCGTTCATGGCCGATGCCAGGCCCCCGGTCTGCGTCTGCTTCGGCAGGGCCACGCGGTTCGAAATGACGACCAGTCGGCTCATGTTTGACTTGCGGCTCCCCGTGTCAAAGTGGAATTCACCTTATCCAGCCAAGCATGGACATCCGCCGGGCTAGACAATGTGAACGCGGCGTGTGACGGCGTTCTTGCACCAATCCGCACTGACATGCCGCCGAGTGCGTTCACCACCACGAAGGCGTGTTCGTCGGTCAGGTCATCGCCCAGGTAGACCGGCTTGCGCCCACGAAACGGCGCTTCATCAAGAAATTTCGCAACCGCCACGCCCTTGTCCATGCCGCGCGGCTTGAATTCGCACACATGGTTGCCCGGCTGCAGCTCGAACCCCGGAAAGCTCGCGGCAATAGCCGGCGCGATGCGCTCCACCCGCGGCCCCGGCTCGGGGTGTTCGCGCCAGTGCAGGGCCACCGACCAGCTCTTGTCTTCCACGCGTACGCCGGGAAGGGCGCTGGCGGCCGTGTGCACGGCCTCGCGCAGGCGGGCCAGTTCATCACCATCAACGGGTACGGTGGTGAGCGTGCCATCGGCGCCACGCCGCTCCAGGCCATGCTGCCCGGCGGCGGCCCAGCCAGGGCGGCCGAAAATACGGTCCAGGCCCTCGATGGGCCGTCCGCTCACCAGGGCCAGGGCCCCGCCCAGTGCATCGTGGAGGGCGTCCAGCGTGGCCAGCAGGCCATGCGCGACCACGACGGCTTCGGGGTCGTCAGCGAACGGGAGGAGGGTGCCATCGGCATCGAGGAAGAGGGCCGCGCCTGCATCGACACGTTCGGGCGGCGGCGGGGGCAGGGGGGTGCGGCTATCGGTCACGGAGGCTCCAGCACAGCGGTATCTCCCGAGCATGCCTGCCCGCCCGTGAAAAAAGCGGAGGCGAACACCGCGCCTGCACCGTTGAAGGCGCATGATCTCACCCGCATCTGTGACACCAGAGGCGGCTGCGGGGAGGGCCCGGGGCGCGCCATAACCTTTGGGAGACACCAAACGATGCGTATGGACAAACTTACGTCGCGTTTCCAGCAGGCGCTGGCCGACGCCCAGTCGCTGGCCGTGGGCCGCGATAACAATATCCTTGAGCCGGCCCAAGTGATGCTGGCGCTGCTCGACCAGCAGGGCGGGTCCACCGGTCCGCTGCTCACGCAGGCGCAGGTGAACGTGCCCGCGCTGCGCCAGCGCGTGGCCGAAATGGTTGAGCGCCTGCCGCGGGTCAGCGGCCAGGAAGGCAACATCAGCGTCGGCAACGACCTGACCCGCGTGCTCAACCTCACCGACAAGCTGGCCCAGCAGCGCGGCGACCAGTTCATCGCCAGCGAGCTGTTCGTGCTGGCGGCGCTGGATGATCGCGGCGAACTCGGTGGTGCGCTGAAGGGTGCCGGTGCCACCAAGGAGCGCCTTGAGGCCGCTATCGACAAGCTGCGCGGCGGCGAGAAAGTGCAATCGGAAAACGCTGAAGAGCAGCGCCAGGCGCTGGAGAAGTACACGATCGACCTGACCGAGCGCGCGGAGAGCGGCAAGCTCGATCCGGTGATCGGCCGCGATGAAGAGATCCGCCGCACCATCCAGGTCCTGCAGCGCCGTACCAAGAACAACCCCGTGCTGATCGGCGAGCCCGGTGTCGGCAAGACCGCGATCGTGGAAGGCCTGGCCCAGCGCATCGTCAATGGCGAGGTGCCGGAAGGCCTGCGCGATAAGCGCGTGCTCTCGCTCGACATGGGTGCCCTGATCGCCGGCGCCAAGTTCCGTGGCGAGTTCGAAGAGCGCCTGAAGGGCGTCCTCAATGATCTCTCCAAACAGGAAGGCCGGGTCATCCTGTTCATCGATGAGCTGCACACCATGGTTGGCGCCGGCAAGGCCGATGGCGCCATGGATGCGGGCAACATGCTGAAGCCTGCGCTCGCGCGCGGTGAGTTGCACTGCATCGGCGCCACCACCCTCGACGAGTACCGCAAGTACGTCGAAAAAGATGCCGCGCTGGAACGCCGCTTCCAGAAGGTATTCGTGGGCGAGCCGAGCGTGGAAGACACCATCGCGATCCTGCGTGGCCTCAAGGAGCGCTACGCCGTGCACCACGGCGTGGAGATCACCGATCCGGCCATCGTCGCCGCCGCCACGCTGTCGTCGCGCTACATCCCCGATCGCCAGCTGCCCGACAAGGCCATCGATTTGATGGACGAAGCGGCGTCGCGTATCCGCATGGAAATCGATTCCAAGCCAGAAGAGCTCGATCGCCTGGAGCGCCGGCTTATCCAGCTCAAGATCCAGCGCGAGATGCTGAAGAAGGAGCAGGACGACGAATCGAAGCAGCGCCTGGCCGCGCTCGAATCGGATATTGAAAAGCTCGACCGCGAGTTCTCCGACCTCAACGAGGTGTGGAAGTCGGAGAAGGCGATGCTGCAGGGCGCGACCAAGATCAAGGAGCAGATCGAAGCGGCCCGCGTGGAGCTCGAAGCGGCGCAGCGCCGGCAGGATTTCGCGAAGATGAGCGAGATCCAGTACGGGCGCCTGCCTGCCCTTGAGCAGCAACTGGCGGATGCGCAGAAAGCCGAGCAGCAGGATTTCACCCTGCTGCAGGATCGCGTGACCGCGGAAGAAATCGCCGAGGTCGTGGCGCGCTGGACCGGCATTCCCGTGGCCAAGATGCTTGAAGGCGAACGCGAGAAACTGCTGCACATGGAAGAGGCGCTGCATGGCCGCGTGGTGGGCCAGGATGAAGCCGTGCGCGCGGTTTCCGACGCGATCCGTCGTGCCCGCGCGGGCCTGTCCGATCCGAACCGTCCGTACGGTTCGTTCCTCTTCCTCGGTCCCACCGGCGTGGGCAAGACCGAGCTGTGCAAGGCGCTGGCCGATTTCCTGTTCGATACGCAGGACGCCATGGTGCGCATCGACATGAGCGAGTTCATGGAGAAGCACTCCGTGAGCCGGCTGGTCGGCGCGCCCCCGGGCTACGTGGGCTATGAAGAAGGCGGTTACCTCACCGAGGCCATTCGCCGCCGCCCGTACAGCGTGATCCTGCTTGACGAAGTGGAGAAGGCACACCCGGATGTGTTCAATATCCTGCTGCAGGTTCTGGATGATGGCCGCCTGACCGATGGCCAGGGTCGCACGGTCGATTTCCGCAACACCGTGATCGTGATGACCTCGAACCTGGGCTCGAACCTGATCCAGGAGCAGGCCGGCGATAGCGAAGCGGACTACATGCAAATGAAGGCCTCCGTGCTGGGTGTCGTGCAGGCACACTTCCGCCCGGAGTTCATCAACCGCCTCGACGACCTCGTGGTGTTCCGCCCGCTCGACAAGAAGCAGATCCGTTCCATCGCGCGCATCCAGCTCAATTACCTGGCCAAGCGCCTGGGCGAGCGCCAGCTTGGCCTGGACCTGACCGACGCCGCCCTGGACCTGCTCGGTAGCGCGGGCTTCGACCCGGTGTATGGCGCCCGCCCGCTCAAGCGTGCGATCCAGGTGCAGCTGGAGAACCCGCTGGCGCAGAGCATCCTGCGTGGCGAGTTCTCGCCGGGCCAGACCATCCGGGTGGATTCGGATGGCAACCACCTGCGCTTCAGCGCGGTGTAAAGCATCGCGTGCAAGCACGCTCCTACACGAGCGAGTCTTCGTTGTAGGAGCGCGCTTGCGCGCGATGGGTGCTCGCGACACCGCCAATCAGAACCGGAACCCCACCTTCGCGTAGTAATACCGCCCATTAAACCCAAACGGCGACAGCGCCGAATACTGCAAGCCGCTGAAGTAATCCTCACCTGCATCGGTAGGGCTCACGCGCGTCGGGTACTGGTTGGTGACGTTGTCCACGCCCAGCGTGAAGTTCCACTGCTCCAGCGTGTAGCCCACTGATGTGTTCAACAGCCAGCGCGCCGAGAACTTCTGGTCAGTCGAGGGATCCGGTGTCACGCGGGTCACCGAGCCGTAGCGAGTGAGGTCGGCGTGGGCGTTGAAGCCATCGAGCGACCAATCCCCACCGAACACGAACTTGGTGCGCGGCGTGGCCTTGGTCAGCAGGCCCTGGCTGGCGCGGCCAAACAACTCGATGGGGCCGGAGGCGTTGTCCTGGAGAATGGTCGGCGTTGCGGCCACGTCCAGGATCTTCACCTTGTTGTAGTTGCCGCTGGCCATGAGGTTGAACTGGCCTGCGTTCGTCGTGGGAATCCGGTAATTGAAGACCAGATCGGCCCCGCGCGTGCGCGTGGTCGCCGCGTTGGCGAAGTACTGCACGGCGGTCACCTGTTGGCCGGGAACGACGCTGTTGAAGTACGCGGCAAGCACCGGGTCGGTCAGGCTGATCGTGTCGGAGTAGAGGATCTGGTGCCAGATGCGGATCTGGTACACATCCAGCGTGGCGCTGAAGTTCGCGATGGGCTCCCACACCGCGCCGATGCCGTAGTTCGCCGACTTCTCCGGCTTGAGCGCCTTCGCGCCCAGTGCAATCGCGGCAGGATCCGAGGTGCGATAGGTGCCGGTCTGCGCGAGCTGCCCGGTATTCGGGTCAATGATCGTCACCACCGACTGGTAGTTCTGCTGGGCTAGTGATGGCGCGCGGAAGCCGTTCGAGATCGTGCCGCGTAATGCGAACGTGGGCGTGAACTGGTAGCGCGCGGATAGTTTGCCGGAGCGCGTCGAGCCCGCATCGCTGTAGTGCTCGTAGCGGCCGGCGACGCCTGCGGAGAACTTGTCGGTGACATCCGTTTCCAGATCCACGTACGCCGCTTCGCTATGCCGGGTGAAGCTGCCGGCAGCGGAGGGCGACAGGCCCGGGAATACCTGCGCGCCGCCAGCGTATGGCGTATCCGTTCCCGGGATCAGGGTGTCCTGGTTGAAGTAGTACGAATCCGGGTCGCCCGCATCGATCTGGTACTTCTCCTTTCGGTACTCGGCGCCGAATGCGAGGGTCAGCGGGTTCGGTAGCCAGCCCACGCTGAAGTCCTTGCCGATATCGATATTGGCCAGCGCCTGGGAGTTCTTGAAGGTGCCCGCGTTGAAGTACGTGGGCGAGGCACCGGTGGTGTAGAACAGGTTGGTGTTGACGCTGTTGTTTACATCGAACACCAGCGAGTTGATGCCGTAGTTGCCGGATGCATCCCAGCGCCATCCGCCGTCAGTAACGCCTTTGACGCCGAGGATCGCGGTGGTGTCGTTGGTGTGGTTGATGATCTGCGGCAGGAAGCCGTCGGGATAGATCTCCGGTACGTTGCGTGCGTTGGTGGCGCCACGGTAGTAACCATTCGATGTGACATCGCGACGACTCAGGCTGAGCACACCGTACAAGTCCACGTTGTGCGCAAGCGAATACTGGAAGTTCGTCAGGGCCTGGTAGGTCTTTACGGCGGGATCGCCATAACGCTGGTGGGCCACGTTGCCATCAGCGGCTTCTTCAGGTGTGAACAGGCTGACGGGCGATGCCCGGTTCGTATTCATCGAGTTCTGGTAATTCCACGCGACACGCAGCCAGCCCTTCGCATCATCGCCCTTGCCGCCCAGGTCGATACCCATGGAGCCGTCGATGCCGTTGGTATCGCCATCGCCTTTGTCCATGGTGCCGCCGTTGACGGTGATGCTGTTGCCGCCCTTGGTGGCCCCATGCTTCAGCACGATGTTGATCACGCCGGCGATGGCATCGGAGCCGTATTGCGCTGCGGCGCCATCTCGCAGCACTTCGATGTGATCGATGGCGGAGATGGGAATGGAGTTGAGATCGGCAGGGGCGGAACCGCGGCCAACCGATGGGTTGTAATTCACCAGGGCCGACGTGTGGTAGCGCTTGCCATCCACCAGCACCAGCGTGGCATCCGGCGACAGCCCGCGCAGGCTGGCCGGGCGGATCGCATCGTTACCGTCGTTGATGGCCGGGCGTGGGAAATCCAGCGAGGGCAGGAGCCGTCCCAGCGCCGTGGCGAGTTCCGTGCTGCCGGTGGAGGTCAGGTCCTTGGGTGTCAGTACGTCGATGGGTGAAAGCGAGCTGGCTTCCGTGCGCGTGGTGGAGCGGGTGCCGGTCACCACGACCTGGTCCAGCTGGCGTGCCTGGCTGGCGTCCGGCGGTGGGCTCGCATCCTGCGCGTAACCGGGGGTTACGATCATGAGGCCAAGGGCCGGGAGCCACAGGCTTCCGGGCTTGCGTCGGAGGGTCGTGCCTTTCGTCATCGATGGGTCCCCAGGGCGAGCTTTTTGGCACACGGGGCGCGGCACGCCCCGCGACACGGCCGGCGGCCGTGTTGGGAACGACGCTAGGCAGGCCTATTGCGGCGCGTCAATGCGACTGTTTCTTTTGCGCCAATGCGGGGAATGGGGTGGCACTAAAGTCCATGAATCATGGGCTTGGCACGAAACTGGCTAATTCTCGCTAGTTTGGTGCAATGCCGAATTGGTATGGCGCTCGCGCGCACGCGAGGGGCGGGCGGGTTGGGCGCCCAGCATTGAAAAGGGGGCGCGTCCCCCGATAATGACCGGTTGGAGCATCACGAACCCTTTCTATGCCTATCTATGAATTCCAGTGCCAGGCCTGCGGCCACCGCTTCGACCGGTTGCAGAAGATGTCCGACCCCGATCCGGAAACCTGCCCGAGCTGTGGCGAGCCCCGCGTGGGCCGCATGCTGAGCGCGCCGCAGTTCCGCCTGGCCGGTGGTGGCTGGTACGAAACCGACTTCAAGAAGGATGGCGACAAGAAGCGGAATCTTGCGGAGGGCTCGTCGGGCGCCTCCTCGACCCCGGCTGCGCCGGCAGCCGCTGCACCCGCGCCGGCGCCTTCCCCGGCCCCCGCGGCCAAATCGGGCGACTGAAAACGGCGGCAACGATTTCCTGCGATCCGTTCAATCAGCGTTGCGGATGCTTCCGATAGTTTTTGCGCCACCCCTATCGAAAGGACGTACCGGTCGCCATGAAACGCCTGCTTGGAATGGTTGCAATGCTCGCCCTTGGCGCGGGCCTGTTCATGGCGCCGCCCGCCGCCCACGCCCAGCGTGGCGGCGACACCGTCAATTGCTATAGCGACAACGGCAAGCGCTCGTACTGCCGCGTGCCGTGGCGCGACGCGCGGCTGATCCGCCAGGATTCGAAGACCGCCTGCATCCGTGGGCGCACGTGGGATATGGATCGCGGCGGCCTGTGGGTGGATGACGGCTGCCGCGGCATTTTCCAGGAAGCCGGTGGCTGGGGCGGCGGTGGCCGCCCGGGCTGGGATGATGGCCGGCCGGGCTACGGCGGTGGTCGCCCGGGCTACGGCGGCGGTGGCCAGATCGTCAGCTGCGACAGCAACGATAACAAGCGCGTGTTCTGCCGCTGGCCGATCGGCCGTGGCGCACGCCTGGTAGAGCAGACCTCCAAGACCGATTGCCGCGAGGGTTACACCTACGGGTTTACCCGGGACGGCATCTGGGCCGATCGCGGGTGCCGGGGCAAGTTTGATATCGGCCGCTGAGGCTTAGCGGCGGCCTTTGGAGACCCCGGGTCGTGGTACGATCCGGGGTCTTTTCTTTTGCATTGCACCGCGGAGCCCCAAGCGCATGCGCACCCATTTTTGCGGCCTCATCGACGAGTCCCTGGTCGGCCAGGAAGTCACCCTTTGTGGCTGGGTCAACACCCTGCGCCTGCAGAGCCACGTGGCCTTCGTGGACCTGCGCGACCACGAGGGCATCGCCCAGGTCGTGATCGAGCGTGAGAATGCCGATGCGTTCGCCGTCGCCGGCGAGCTTGGCTACGAGTACGTGGTGAAGGTGACCGGCCAGCTGCGCAAGCGCCTGTCGGTGAACGACAAGCTGAAGACCGGCACGGTCGAACTGCTGGCGGAGAAGGTGGAGATCCTCAACGCGGCCCGCGACCTTCCGTTCGCGCTGCACGAGAACCCGAACGAGGACATGCGGATGACCTACCGCTACCTCGACCTGCGCCGCCCCGAGATGCAGAAGATGATGCGCACGCGTACCAAGCTGGTTCGCGAGCTGCGCCGTTACCTGGATGCCGCTGGTTTCCAGGATATCGAAACCCCGATCCTCACCAAGGCCACGCCGGAAGGCGCGCGCGATTACCTGGTGCCCAGCCGCGTGCACCCGGGGCAGTTCTACGCCCTGCCGCAGTCGCCGCAGCTGTTCAAGCAGATCCTGATGATGGCCGGCTTCGACCGCTACTACCAGATCGCCCGCTGCTTCCGCGACGAGGATCTTCGCGCCGATCGCCAGCCGGAATTCACCCAGCTCGATCTTGAGTTTGCGTTCGTCGAAGAGCGTGACGTGCAGGGTTTCGTCGAAAACATGATCCGCCACGTCTTCCGCGAGGTGCGTGGCGTCGAGCTCGATGCCACTTTCCCGCGCATGACTTACGAAGAGGCCATGCGCCGCTTCGGTTCGGACAAGCCCGACCTGCGTATCGCGCTGGAACTGGTCGATATCGCCGAGGCGGTGAAGCACGTCGAGTTCAAGGTGTTCGCCGATCCGGCGAACGACCCGGCGGGCCGTGTCGCCGCGCTCCGTGTGCTTGGCGCTGCCGATCTGTCGCGCAAGGATATCGATGGCTTGACCGAGTACGCCTCGCGCTACGGCGCCAAGGGCCTGGCCTGGTTGAAGGTGGATGACCTGGCCAAGGGCCGCGAAGGCATCAACTCGCCGGTGGCCAAGTTCCTCGACGACGCGGCGCTGGGCAAGGTGCTGGAGCTCACCGGCGCCGCCAATGGCGACATCGTGTTCTTTGGCGCGGGTGGCTGGAAGGTTGTGACCGATTTCATGGGGGCGCTGCGCCTGAAGCTGGGTCGCGACCGCGGCCTGGTGGAAGACAGCTGGAAGCCGCTGTGGGTCACTGATTTCCCGATGTTCGAGTACGACGAGGAAGAAAAGCGCTTCGTGGCGCTCCACCACCCGTTCACCGCGCCGAACATCGATGACATCGCCGACCTTCGCGCCAACGCCGCCGTGGCGTTGAGCCGTGGTTACGATATCGTCCTCAACGGCAGCGAGATCGGTGGTGGTTCCATCCGTATCCACCGCCCCGAGATGCAGAGCGCCGTGTTCGAGCTGCTCGGCATCGGCCCGGACGAAGCCGAGGCCAAGTTCGGCTTCCTCCTGAAGGCACTGCGCATGGGTGCGCCGCCCCATGGCGGCCTGGCATGCGGTATCGATCGCATCGCCGCCATCATGGCCGGCACCGAATCGATCCGCGATGTCATCGCGTTCCCGAAGACCACCAGCGCGCAGGATCTGATGACCGATGCGCCGTCGCCGGTCTCGGCGCCGCAGCTGAAGGAGCTGCACGTGCGCGTGGATGCCGCGGAGCCGCTGAAGGCCTGATCGCCGTAGCACAGCCGATGAATGCCGTATCGCCCGATGTCATCCTGCTCCATGGCCTGTGGATGCGGGGTTTCGCCATGGCGATGCTGCACCGTCGGCTGCGCGAGGAAGGTTTCAACGTCCACCAGTTTGAGTACATGAGCGTGGCCGCGCCGCCGGAACAGGCGATCGCACGGCTGCGCAAGCGGATCCGGGCGCTGGCGCCCGGCCCGGTTCACGTGGTGGGCCATAGCCTGGGCGGCATTCTTGCGCTGCTGGCCTGTCGCGATATGGATGAGCCGGGTGGGCGCATCGTCTGCCTGGGATCGCCGCTCAACGGCAGCGGCGCGGCCCGCGGCCTTACCCACCATTGGGGTGGGGATGTACTTCTGGGGCGCTCGCGCGAACTGCTCTCGCATGGGCTTGACCATTGGGATGGCCCGCGCGAAGTGGGTATGATCGCCGGCCGCCAGCAGGTGGGCCTGGGTTCCCTGGTCGGCGACGTCGGCCACGAGCACGATGGCTCGGTCGGCGTCGAGGAGACCCGGCTGCCCGGCCTCACCGCCCATTGCATCCTGGAAACCAGCCACACCGGCATGCTGGTCTCGGCCGATGTCGCCCGTCAGGCCGCGTATTTCCTCAGGGAAGGCCGCTTCGACGCGCCACTGGTCTGATCCGCCACCAAGCGTCCCGTGCCGGCAGAAGCGGTAGTGCATCCCCGTTTTTCCCCAGTTCCGCTAGAATCCCGCCCCTGTCCGTCCGGTATCTCCAGGAAACGCACATGGGTAGAGGCCCGTCCATCGAAGGTCGCAAGAACGCCGAAGACGCCAAGCGCGCCAAGGTGTTCACCAAGCTGATCCGCGAAATCACCATCGCCACCCGTGGCGGCGTGCCCGACCCCAACGGCAACCCGCGCCTGCGCGCGGCCGTCGACAAGGCCCTGGCCGCCAACATGACCAAGGACACCATCGAGCGCGCCATCAAGCGCGGCTCGGGTGCCGATGGCGGCGCCGACATGCACGAGATCCGCTACGAAGGCTACGGCCCGGCGGGTACCGCGCTCATCATCGATTGCGTGACCGACAACCAGACCCGCACCGTGGCCGATGTGCGCGCGGCGCTGACCAAGCTCGGCGGCAACATGGGCACCACCAACTCGGTGGCGTTCCAGTTCACCCGCGTGGGCCAGGTCGTGGTCCACACCGGCGGCGATGCCGATGTGGAAGCGAAGCTGGAAGAGGCTGCCATCGAGAACAACGCCGAAGACATCGTGATCGCCGACGGCGTAGGCACGGTGTTGCTCGCTGCCGATCCGATCGCCGTGGAAGCCATGCGCAAGGCGCTGGCCGCCGCGGGCTTCGATATCGATGGATCCGACGTGGTCATGCGCCCGAACGGCCCGCTGGTAACGCCCACGGGCGAAGCCCTGGAGCAGTTCCAGAAGCTGCTGGCGCGCCTGGATAGCCTCGACGACGTGGACGAGGTGTACCACAACGCGGTCCTGCCACAGGAAGCGGACGACGAGTAAGGCCGGCAAGGCCTTGCACGCACCGCAACCCGGCGCCTCACTGTCATGACACGCATCCTCGGCATCGACCCGGGCAGCCAGCGCACGGGCGTCGGGATCATCGACGTGGCCGACAACGGGGCCCTGGCCTACGTGTGGCATGGGGCGCTGGTGGTGGGCGGGGAGGCGACCTTCCCGCTGCGCCTGAAACGCATCTTTGACGAACTCTGCGCCATCATCGGGACGCACGGTCCGGCGGAAGCCGCGATCGAGCGTGTCTTCATGGCGCGCAACGCCGATTCGGCCCTGAAACTGGGCCAGGCGCGTGGCGCGGCCGTGTGTGCCGTGGTCAGCCAGGGAATCGTCGTGCACGAATATGCAGCGACCGAGGTCAAGCAGGCGGTGGTCGGTACCGGCCGCGCCGACAAGACCCAGGTCCAGCACATGATCGGGATGATCCTCGGCCTGAAGGGTCCGCTGCAGGCGGATGCGGCCGATGCCCTGGCGATCGCGATCGCCCATGCGCACACCCGGTCCAGTATTGAACGCGTGGGTATCCCGCGCACGGCTTGGAGACGTCGCCGATGATCGGCCGCCTGCGTGGCACTCTTATCAGCAAGCAGCCGCCGTCGCTTCTTATCGAGGTGGCGGGTGTGGGCTACGAGGTCGATGCGCCCATGTCGACCATTTACGATCTTCCCGCCGCGGGCCAGGAAGTGATCCTGCTCACGCACCACGCGGTGAAGGAAGATGGCGTTGCCCTCTACGGTTTCCTGCGCGAAGCCGAGCGGGCCATGTTCCGCAACCTGCTCAAGGTGAGCGGCATCGGCGCGAAGATCGCGCTGGCCGTCCTGTCGGGCGTCTCCACGGAAGAACTCTCGCGCCTGGTGCATGCCGGCGATGTGGTGGCCCTGACCAAGATTCCCGGCATCGGCAAGAAAACCGCCGAACGCATGGTCGTGGAACTGCGTGACCGCGTGGAGGCCACGGGTGTGCGCCTGCCCGCAAGCAGCAACGGGATCGCCGCACCGGTTGATCCGGCCGGCGAAGCCACGGTGGCCCTGCAACAACTCGGCTATAAGCCGCCCGAGGCGACCCGCCTCGTCAGCAAGGTGGCGGCCGAGGGCGATACGGCCGAGGCCATCATCCGCAAGGCGCTCCGCGCCGCCCTGGGAACCTGATCATGGGCATGAGCCACGCCGACGAGTTGCGTAACGCACACGGCAAGAAACTAGCGAAGCTGGCGCTGGGTGCCATTGGTGTCGTGTTCGGCGATATCGGTACGAGCCCGCTGTACACCATGAAGGAAACCTTGGGTACGCACGGCATGACGCCGCAACCGCTCGCGGTGCTGGGCGTGCTGTCGCTGATCTTCTGGTCGCTGTTGATGGTGATCTCGCTGAAGTACGTCACCTTCGTGATGCGCGCGGATAACAAGGGCGAGGGCGGCATCATGGCGCTCATGGCCCTGGCACAGCGCAGTGTCGCGGGTTCGCCGCGTACCCGCTGGGTGCTCGCGGCCATCGGCATCTTCGGCGCATCGTTGTTCTATGGCGATGGCGTGATCACGCCGGCCATGTCGGTGCTTTCGGCGGTGGAAGGCCTCGAAGTGGCCGCGCCGACGCTCGATACCTATGTGCTGCCCATCTGCCTGGTGATCCTGTTCATCCTGTTCGCCATCCAGCGCCACGGCACGGACCTGGTGGGCAAGGCGTTCGCGCCCGTGATGTGCGTGTGGTTCCTCGTGCTTGCCGCGCTGGGCCTCAACCAGATCACGCAGCACCCGCAGGTGTTGTACGCGCTGAACCCGATGTACGCGGTGAAGTTCTTCACCGAGCACGGCAAGCAGGCGTTTATCGCCCTGGGCGGCGTGGTGCTGGCGCTCACCGGCGGCGAAGCGCTGTATGCCGATATGGGCCACTTCGGCAAGAAGCCGATCCGCCTTGCCTGGTTCTTCTTCGTGCTGCCGGCCCTGCTGATCAACTATTTCGGCCAGGGCGCGCTGCTGCTGCACGACCAGACCGCGATCGAAAACCCGTTCTACAAGCTGGTTCCCGAGAACCTGCTCTACCCGATGATCGCGCTGTCCACGGCGGCGGCCGTCATCGCGTCGCAGGCCGTGATTTCGGGCGCGTTCTCAATGACCCGCGAAGCCATGTCGCTGGGCTATTCGCCGCGTATGGCGGTGGTGCACACCTCGCGTGAGATGTCCGGGCAGATCTTCGTGCCGTGGATCAACCGCTTGCTGTTCGTGCTGGTGATCCTGGCGGTACTGGGCTTCCGTTCGTCGAACAACCTGGGCGCGGCTTATGGCATCGCCGTGACGGGCACGATGACCATGACCACGCTGCTGGCGCTGGTCGTGGCGAAGCGCCGCTGGAACTGGCACTGGTCGGCGGTCATCACCGTCGGCGTCATCTTCCTGGTCACCGACCTGTCCTTCTTCGGCGCCAACGCGCTGAAGATCGCGCACGGCGGTTGGTTCCCGCTGGTGCTGGGTGTGGTGATCTTCACCATGATGACTACCTGGCGGCGGGGCAGGGACCTGGTGGTCCGCGAGATCAAGCAATCGGGCCTGGCGCTGGAGCCGTTCGTCGCGAACATCGCCGATCACCCGCCGCTCATCGTGCCGGGTACCGCGGTGTTCCTTACCGCGAACCAGAACAGCGTGCCCCACGCCATGCTGCACAACCTCAAGCACAACAAGGTGCTGCACGAGCGCAACGTGCTGCTTACCGTGGAAATGCTCGAGACGCCTGTAGCGGATTACGAGGAGCGCATGGAAGTGCTCGAGTACGGCAATGGCTTCTTTGGCCTGCAGCTGCGCTACGGCTTTGCCGAGGATCCGAACATTCCGCAGTCGCTGTCCCGCGCCAGCGCGCTGGGCCTGGATTTCGACATGATGGATACGACGTTCTTCCTGTCGCGCGAAACCATCGTAGCCGACGTGCGCCGCCCGGGCATGGCACTTTGGCGTGACAAGCTGTTCGCTTTCCTTGCCCGCAACGCGCTGCCTGCCACCGCGTTCTTCCAGATCCCGGGCAACCGTTTGATCGAACTGGGCGCCCAGGTCGAGATCTGACCGGGCCGCCTTGGCCCCGATCGCGCGCAAGCGCGCTCCTACATCGTTCGTGGCCGAGCCCAAGGGTTCGCCCTGTAGGAGCGCGCTTGCGCGCGATGGGGGCTCGCGGGGCATGCCATAATGCGATCCATGTCCGAGCACCGCATCATTTCCGCCGCCGCCGCCATGGATGATGAGGCGCTGGAAGCCAGCATTCGTCCCAAGCGCCTTGCCGAGTACCTTGGCCAGCCGACGGTGCGCGAGCAGATGGCCATCTATATCGAGGCCGCCCGGCGCCGGCAGGGTGCGCTGGACCACGTGTTGATCTTCGGGCCGCCCGGCCTGGGCAAGACCACGCTCTCACACGTCATCGCCAACGAACTGGGCGTAAACGTTCGTTCCACCTCAGGGCCTGTCCTCGAGCGCGCCGGTGACCTGGCTGCGCTGCTGACCAACCTCGAGGCCAACGACGTCCTGTTCGTCGATGAAATCCACCGCCTCTCGCCCGTGGTGGAGGAAGTGCTCTACCCGGCGATGGAAGATTTCCAGATCGACATCATGATCGGCGAGGGCCCCGCGGCCCGCTCGATCAAGCTGGACCTGCCGCCCTTCACCCTGATCGGCGCCACCACCCGCGCCGGCTTGCTGACGGGGCCGCTGCGCGATCGCTTCGGCATCATCCAGCGCCTGGAGTTCTACAGCGTCGATGAGCTGACGGCGATCGTCCGCCGCGCCGCGAAAATCTTTGGCATCGACTGCGATATCGACGGCGCCATCGAAATCGCCCGCCGCTCGCGCGGCACGCCGCGTATCGCCAACCGGCTACTGCGCCGGGTGCGCGACTACGCTGAGGTGCGCGGCGATGGCCGCATTACCCATGACCTGGCCCGGGCGGCCACCGACATGCTCAAGGTGGATGCCCAGGGCTTCGACGACTTGGACCGCCGGCTGCTCAGCACGATTATTGAAAGCTTCGACGGCGGCCCGGTCGGCGTCGAGTCGCTGGCCGCGGCCCTCAGCGAGGACCGCGGTACCCTGGAGGATGTGGTCGAGCCCTACCTCATCCAGCAGGGCTACCTGATCCGCACGGCGAGGGGGCGCATGGCCTCGGCCAAGGCCTGGCGCCACCTGGGGCTGAACCCGCCGCCGCGCCAGGCGGCCACCCCCGACTTGTTCCAGGACACCCCATGAGCCTGTTTTCGTGGCCGGTGCGGGTGTACTGGGAAGATACGGATGCGGGTGGGGTGGTCTACCACGCCAGCTACGTCCGCTTCATGGAGCGGGGCCGAACCGAGTGGCTCCGCGCCCAGGGCATCGACCAGATGGCCTTTCGGGAGACCACTGCCCTGGGCTTCGTGGTTCGCGAGATGCACCTGGATTTCCTCCGGGCGGCCCGTCTGGATGATGAACTCCTGGTCACCGTCGCCGTCAAAGAACGTCGTTCAGCAAGTATGCTGTTCGGTCAGGAGATCGTGCGGGGGGATACCACGCTGTTGCGCGCCACGGTGCGCGTGGCCTGCGTCAACCTCGATACGATGCGCCCGGCCCAGATCCCCGCGGATCTGTTTTCCCCCGAATTTCCCCTTACCTAAGCCACAGATACCCGGCGGAGCCTTCAAGCAATGAACGGTGGACTCAACATTTTCAAGCTGGTCACCGAAGCCAGCCTGCCTGTGCAGCTGGTCATGCTGCTCCTCCTGGTCTTCTCGTTCCTGTCGTGGGTGATCATCATCCGCAAGTACAGCCAGCTGAAGGAAGCCCACACCAACGCCGAGACCTTCGAGGACCGCTTCTGGTCGGGCGCCGACCTGGCCGCCCTGTTCCGCGAAGTGGGTAACCGCGAAGGCCAGCACGGTATCGAAAACGTGTTCGAGGCCGGCTTCCGCGAGTTCGCCCGCCAGCGCCAGCGCCGTGTCACTGATGCCGACCGCATCATGGAAGGCTCCGAGCGCGCCATGCGCGTGGCCGGCACCCGCGAGATCGGCAAGCTGGAGCAGAACCTGGAGTTCCTGGCCAATGTGGGTTCGATCAGCCCGTACATCGGCCTGTTCGGCACCGTGTGGGGCATCATGGGCGCCTTCCAGGGCCTGGGCGAGATGAAGGACGTGACCATCTCGGTGGTCGCCCCGCACATCTCCGAAGCCCTGATTGCCACCGCCATGGGCCTGTTTGCCGCTATCCCGGCCGTGTGGGCGTACAACCGTTTCGCTACCAAGGTCGAGCGCGTGGCGTCGCGTTACGAGGTATTCCAGGAGGAATTCTCCTCGGTACTGCAGCGCCAGATCCACGCCGACGACACGGTCTGAGCCACTGCCATGGCTACCCGCAACGTCTACCGCCGTCATAAGCGGAAGCTGAAATCCGAGATCAACGTCGTGCCTTACATCGACGTAATGCTCGTGCTGCTGATCATCTTCATGGTCACCACGCCCATGATGAACCTCGGTGTGGATATCCAGCTGCCGCAGACCAACGCCAAGTCCCTGCAGGACAAGAAGGATCCGGTCGTCGTCTCCGTGGACGAGCAGGGCCAGATTTACCTGACCGCCAACGGCACCAAGCGCGAGCCGGTGAGCGTCGATGAGTTCACCAAGAAGGTCACCGCCTTCCACGACGCCAACCCGGAGCTCCAGGTGCTCCTGGCCGGTGATGCGCGCGTGGGTTACGGCAAGGTCTACCAGATCCTCCCGATCCTCCAGGCAGCTGGTATTTCCAAGATCGGCCTGATGAGCCAGCCCCAGTCCGCGCCGAATGGAAAACCGTAACGGTACCCCTCGCGCGGTCGTCCTGGCCGCGCTCCTGCACCTGGGCATCGTGGCCTTCCTGGCCATCGCGGTGATCCCCTGCACGGACTACGAAAAGTGGGCCGAGGCGATTGGCGTGCCCGCGGAATGGAACCCGATGAAGTGCCCGGCGCCCATCCAGCTGCCCGGCCAGATCATCGAGGCCACCATCATTGGCCCGACTGGCTCGCCGCCGCCCAAGGCCACCAAGGTTAAGCCGACGCCGGATACCACCCCGCCGCCACCGGTCACCCCCGCGCCCACCCCTCCGCAGGAGAAGGTGCCGGTGCCGACGCTCCCGCCGCCGCCGAAGCAGCCTGACGTCAAGGATCAGCAGAAGATCGTCGACGACGCCCTGCAAAAGGCCGAGGACGAGAAGAAACTGCAGGAAGAGAAGCAGCGGCAGCGCCAGGCCGAGCTCGACGCGCAGCAGGAAGAAAAGAAGAAAGAGCAGCAGAAGAAGATCGACGACATCTTCAAGCAGCTCGATGCCGCGAAGGCGCAGACCAAGAAGGCCGATTCCAGCAAGAAGCAGGCGGAGCAGCAGCTCAAGGACCTGGCCAATGCGAAGGACGACGGCCTGCCTGACCTGCCGCCGGCCGACCAGCGGCAGACCGGTCAGAACGGCAAGGACAACAGTAAGCAGGCCTTGTACATCGCGGCGATCCAGAACGCGGTGACGCCGAACTGGCTGCGTCCGGATAACACGCCATCTGCCCCCTGCATGGTGCATATCGTGCAGATCCCGGGTGGCCAGGTGCTGAGTGCCAAGGCCGACGCGAGCTGCCCGTACGATGCCGCCGGCAAGGCGTCCATCGAGAATGCGGTGCTCCGTGCCCAGCCGCTGCCGTACCAGGGCTTCGAGGATGTGTTCCAGCGCAACCTCACCTTCACGTTCCGGCCGCAATGATGTAGCGCGCCTCGCCCGGTCGCCGGGCGGGGCGGTTCAGAAACGGGTCACGCAACTTGCGACCCACGCGTTAAGATTCCGTCGACGTCCCCAGCCCAGGCCATGACCCCACCCATGCGCAGAATGCTTCCCCGCTTTGTCCTTCTCCTGGTGGCCCTGGCCGCCCTCGTGGCTGGCCCGGCCTCGGCCCAGTCCCTCAACGTCGATATCGTCGGCGGCTTGAAGACCGCCACCCCCATCGCGGTGGTGCCGTTCGCCCAGGCCGGCGGGGCACCGTTGCCCACCGACGTGGCCGACGTCATCCGCGCCGATTTCAACCGTTCGGGCAAGTTCCGCTCGCTCGACAAGGCCGATATCGTCGAGACCCCGTCGCAGGGCTCGGATATCAAGTTCGCCACCTGGCGCCTGCTCAAGCAGGATTTCCTGACCATCGGCCGCATCAGCGATGCCGGTGGCGGCATGGTCAAGGTGGATTACGAACTGTGGGACGTGAACCGCCAGCAGAGCCTGCTGGCCCAGTCGTTCACCGCCCCCACGGGTGACCTGCGTGGCGTGGCCCACCAGATCGCCGACCAGATATACGAAAAGATCACCGGCGTGCGCGGCGCCTTCTGGACCCGTATCGCCTATGTCACGGCGGTGGGTACCGGCAACAACTCGACCTACTCGCTGATCGTGGCCGACTCCGATGGCTTCAACCCGCAGGTCGTGGCCCGCTCGCGCGAATCGCTGCTTTCGCCGGCCTGGTCGCCGGACGGCAGCAAGCTGGCCTACGTGTCGTTCGAAAGCGGCAATTCGGCCGTGTACGTGCAGAACATCTCCACCGGTTCGCGTAGCCTCGTCGCTTCGCACCCCAAGGGCATCAATTCTGCCCCGGCCTGGTCGCCGGATGGCAGCAAGCTCGCCGTGAGCTTGTCCTACGTGGGTAACCCGGAGATCTTCATCATCGACGTTGCCAGCCGCACCGAAACCCGTGTGACCAACAACTTCGCGATCGATACCGAGCCCACCTTCACCCCGGATGGCCAGAGCCTGATTTTCACCTCGGACCGCTCCGGCAAGCCGCAGCTCTACCAGACCTCGATCTCCGGCGGCAACGCCCAGCGCCTCACCTTCCAGGGCGGCTTCAACGCCAGCGCCTCGGTAAGCTTCGATGGCAAGCAGATTGCGATGGTGCAGGGCAACGGGAACGTGTATCGTATCGCCATCATGGACCGCAGTCTGGGCGGGCAGGTGCGCTTCGTCTCCCCGGGTAACGTGGACGATTCGCCCAGCTTCGCGCCCAACGCCAGCATGCTGCTTTATGCCGCATCGCAGGGTACGCGTGGCGTCCTGTATGCGGTTTCGGCGGATGGCCTTGTGCGTCAGCGTCTCGTCCTTTCGGATGGCGACGTACGCGAGCCGTCCTGGGGACCGTACCGACAGCGTTGATGGCGCGCCCGTCAGGGCTGCGACATCAACACCGTCCCGGGAGGGCGCGGCTAGTCCGCGCCTTTCCTGCGGGCGAAGAATTAGGAACACCCGGCGATCGTCCACAAGGCGGCCGACGGAGCGAAGGCGTAGGGTGCGGGACAGCGCCCCGTCTGCGTGGATGTAAGTAGAAAAACAGCCGGCCAACCGGCGGTGTCTGTCCCGAAACCGTAAAAGACTGTCGGAACTCAACTGTTGAAGGAACGTCCCATGAATAAGACCGTTACCGTCACCCTGGCCGCTCTGCTCTGCGTGGGCGCGGCCGCGTGCGCCAAGAAGAACACCAAGCCGGCTCCCATGCCGGAACAGCAGCCGGTCGCCACGACCCAGGCCCCGACCAACGATGGCAAGTACAAGCCGGAAGACCTCGACACCGACGCATGCCTGCGTCAGCGCGTCGTGTACTTCGACTTCGACAAGAACGATGTGAAGCCGGAATTCCAGCAGATCATCGCTTGCCACGCCAAGTACCTGCAGGATCGTCCGCAGTCGGCCATGACCCTCGAGGGTAACACCGACGAGCGCGGCACCCGCGAGTACAACCTGGGCCTCGGCGAGCGCCGTGGCAATGCCGTCTCCAGCGCCCTCCAGGCCGCTGGTGGTTCGGCTGGCCAGGTCAACGTGACCTCGTACGGCAAGGAAAAGCCGACGTGCAAAGAGCACAACGAAGACTGCTGGGCCAAGAACCGTCGCGTTGAGATCGTCTACACCGCGAAGTAATGAAGAAGTCTCTGGCTAAAAGCTTCACGGCCAGGCTTGGCGTGGCGGGCGCAATTGCGTCCGCCACGCTTTTTGCGTCTGTGGCCCCCGCGCAGGATCGCCTGAGCCTTGCCGACCGCGTTGCGCGGCTTGAGCAGCAGAACCAGGCCAACTCGGGCACGACGCAACTGGTGAACCAGGTCAACGACCTGCAGCAGCAGGTGGCCCAGCTCCAGGGCCAGATCGAAGAGCTGCAGCACCAGAACCAGCAACTCCAGGATTCCCAGAAGGCACAGTACGCAGACATGGATTCGCGGCTGGGCCGTATCGAAAAGGGTGGTGCGCCCGCCGGCCAGCCGGCCGCGGCAGCCCCCGCGCCGCAGCCGCCTGCGCCGGCTGCAGGTGCGTCGCCGCAAGCGGCGGCCCCGGCACCGGCCGCGAGCACCGGTGGCAACAACCCGGGCGCCGCATCGCCGGCCGAGCAGGCCGCCTACGATGCCGCGTTCAAGTCGCTTCGCGCGGGTGACTATGTCACCGCCTCGCGCGGCTTCCGCGATTTCCTCGTGAAGTACCCGGATAGCCCGCTCGCGCCCAATGCCTATTACTGGCTGGGTGAGTCGTACTACGTCACCATGAACTACCAGGTGGCCATCGAGGCGTTCCAGCGCCTGGTGAAGAACTACCCGCAGAGCGACAAGGTCTCCGATGGCCTGCTCAAGGTGGGTTATTGCCAGATCGAGCTGAAACAGCAGGATGCCGCCATCGCCACGCTGAAGCAGGTTTCGGCGAAGTATCCGGGCACGAAGGCCGCTGGCCTCGCACAGGAACGCCTGCGCCGCCTGCAGCGCCAGACGGCCAACTGATCCCATGAACGGCAGCACCGCAATTCCGGCGGATGTTTCGCCGGCCGCGCCCGTCCGGGAACGCCTGCGGATCACCGAGATCTTCCACTCCGTGCAGGGCGAGGCCGACGCCATCGGCTGGCCTACCGTGTTCGTGCGCCTTACCGGCTGCCCGCTGCGCTGCGTGTGGTGCGATACCGAATACTCGTTCCATGGCGGCCAGTGGCACGACATCGATGCGATCGTCGAGCACGTTGCCAGCTTTGGCGCGAAACACGTCTGCGTCACAGGCGGCGAGCCGCTGGCGCAAAAGCGCTGCCAGATCCTGCTGCGCAAGCTGTGTGATGCCGGCCATGAGGTCTCCCTGGAAACCTCCGGTGCACTGGATGTCTCGCAGGTGGATCCGCGCGTCCGCAAGGTCATGGACCTCAAGGCCCCTGACTCGGGCGAAAGCGCGCGCAACCTATGGTCCAACCTCGACCACCTGCTGCCCCACGACCAGGTGAAGTTCGTCATCGCCAGCCGCGGCGATTTCGAGTGGTCGCGCGATGTGGTGCGCGAGCACAACCTGGACAGCAAGGCGATGGTGCTGTTCTCCCCGGTGTGGGGCAACGTCGAGCCACGCGAGCTCGCCGAATGGATCCTCGCCGACCGCCTGCCGGTGCGCTTCCAACTGCAGTTGCACAAGCTGCTGTGGAACGACGCCCAGGGCCATTGAATCCCAAGGTAACTGCATGAACGCTTCGAACTCCCCCCGCAAGGCCGTCATCCTCGTATCGGGCGGCATGGATTCCGCCGTGACGATCGCGATGGCCCGCGAACAGGGCTTCGACGTGCACGCCCTCAGCGTGGCGTACGGCCAGCGGCACAGCTCCGAGCTCGAAGCCTCCGAGCGTGTCTCGAAGATGCTGGGTGCGGTTGAGCACAAGACCGTGCACGTCGACCTGCGCAGCATCGGCGGCTCTGCGCTCACCGCCGATATCGATGTGCCGGAAGATGGCGGCGAAGGCATCCCGGTCACCTACGTGCCGGCACGCAACACCATCATGCTTTCCATCGCATTGGGCTGGGCCGAAGTGCTCGGCTCCACGGACATTTTCTGCGGCGTCAACGCCGTGGACTACTCCGGCTACCCCGATTGCCGCCCCGCTTTCATCGAAGCGTTCGAGGCGCTCGCAAACGTCGCCACCAAGGCCGGCGTCGAAGGCGCCGGCATCCGCATCCATGCGCCGCTCATGCAGATGGGCAAGGGCGACATCGTGACGGAAGGCATTCGACTCGGCGTCGATTTCTCGGAGACCGTGAGCTGCTACCAGGCCGATGCCCAGGGCCGCGCCTGTGGCCATTGCGACGCCTGCCGCCTGCGCGCGGAAGGCTTCGCCAAGGCGGGCGTACCGGATACGACGCGTTACGTCTGATCCCAACCGCGTTGCGGTGGGCATGAGGCAGTCCGTTAAGCGGGCTGCCTTTTTTCTTTGTACCGCTGCGGCGACAGCAGGCGATGCTTACAGCGCGCCGGGTCGCAACAGTTGGATCACCGCAGGTTGGACCATGCCCCACATGACGCCGAGAAGACCCAGCACCATGGCGAGGGCCAGCCAGAGCACCCAAGCCTTGGTGGCGAAGGTGGACATGCGCGCGTCGAGTCGGCCGACTGCCTCGGCGAGCGCGGCGAGTGTGTGGTCGATGCGGGTAAAGCGCACATCGAGCCGTTCCTCGAGTTTCGCAAAACGGTCGTCCATGCGATCAAGCCGAATGTCGATGCGATCGAATCGTTCATCCACCTGCTTGAAACGTTTGTCGACCTGCTCAAACCGAATATCGACGGACGCGAAGCGATCGTCCATGCGCATGGCGAGTGCGTTGAGCTCGGCCTGAGTCGCGAGGCCGCGCAGCCCGGACGTGAACTCGCGGGACGAAAGAATGGATTCTCTGTGCTTCATATTGCTCTCCGGGACGGGGGAGAGCAGCGTAGCCGGAGCGGTTGGCGCGAAGCATGAGAATCACGCCCAACAACGCTCAGCGAATGCCGACACGTCGCGTAGGCGGAAGGGAAGCCGGGAGGGCGCGATGGTGGGTCGTGACGGACTCGAACCGTCGACCTACGGATTAAAAGTCCGCTGCTCTACCGACTGAGCTAACGACCCATGCGCATGAAGCCGGCTAGTTTAGTGCCCGGGGCGGGGTGGCACAAGCCAACGGGCCGCTGGGGCCGTTCAGGTAGCCAGGACAATCGCCTCGACATCCCGCCCGGCATCGCGCCAGGCGGAAATTCCGCCGGTGAGAGGGCGGACGTTGGCGAAGCCCAGCTTGGTTAGCCGTTCGGCCACCTTGGCCGCCGAGACCTCGTTCGGACACGAGCAATAAATCACCACGGCGGTGTTCCTGGGTAGCTCGGAAAGTTCGGCGCTGGCCGTGGTCAGGTCGAACAGGCGCGAGCCGGGGATGACGAACGGATCGTCCTTGCGGTTCGAGATACTGCGGACATCGACGATGAGCGCTCCGGGATCGTTGGCCAGAAGCACCGCCAGCTCATCAACCGAAATGCGGCTCTTGCGCAAGCGGGCGATGAGCAGCGTGCGGCGGATATAGCGAAACGCGATCCACACGACCAGGCTGATGGCCGCCAGGGTCGCCAGGCCAAACCCGAACTGTTTCAAGAGAGCCAGCACGGCATCGATCTGGCGGTAGAACAGCATGCCCACCGACAGGCCCACGGAAATCCACAGCGCCGCGCCGACCAGGTCGTACACGGTGAAGCGGCTGAATCGGGTATCCCCGGCACCCGCGATGGGGATGGCCACCAGCGACAGGCCGGGGATGAATCGCGACACCAGCAGCAGCTTCACCCCGCGCTTCTCGAAGAACCCGCTCGCACGGCGTACGCAGGTGTCCGGCGACAGGGAAATGCGGCACAGGCTATCAAGCACGCGGTAGCCAAAGCGGCGCCCGGTGAGGAACCAGGCGGTATCGCCAGCAAACGCCCCCGCAAGTGCACTGAGGAAGGTGACCAGGATAAGCACAGGATCCCGTGCCAGCACCAGCGTGCTGCCGACCACGATAAGCGTGGGCATGGCGGGAACGGGCAGGCCGATGGCGCCGGCAAATACGCCAAGGAACGCCACTACCGGCGCAGTGTCCGACCAGTTGACGCTCGCCACGACCGTACCCTCGGCTGCTCGGTTTCAGTGGCGCAAGGGTACGCCGGTCCCTGTTGCAATCACAGGGGCCGTGCGCGCATTTCTTAATGCGCCGGATGGTGGCTGAGCACACTTGCCGGGCGCACCGCGGGGCCCACGGCGGCACCCTCCAGTTGCACCCAGAAAAGCGAGCCACGGCCGGGGCTGGAACGTACGCCAATGGTCCCGCCAAGCAGGTCGGCAATGCGCCTGGCCACCGCCAGGCCAAGGCCGTAGCCAGGGTGGCCCGGGAGCCGCGTGAAGTCGTCAAACAAGCGTTCCTGCTGGCGGGGTTCGAGCCCCATGCCGTTGTCCCGAACTTCCAGGCGCACCGCGCTGCCATGGCGCCGCATGGCGACGAGCACGCGGCCGTGCGGCGTGCTGATCACCGCGTTGGCTACCAGCCGGTGGATCAGCTCGGAAAGCAGGTTGGGATCGCTGCGCAGGGCCAGCCTGCCACCACGCCAGTGAATGTTGACGCTCAGGCGCTCCGCATCGTTCGCAATGGCATCGCGTTCGCGTATGAACAGGTCGGCTGCAATCACTTCGCGGCTCGCGGGTTCGATGGCGCCGGCGTCGAACCGTGCGAGGTCCAGCAGGCCATCGAGCAGTTCGTTGAGGCGTGTGACGTTCGTACGCATCTGCCCTTGCACCGCGCGCTGGCGCAGGTCATCGCCTGGCTGCATGCCGCCGACGAACAACGACAGCGCCTGCAAAGGCTGGCGGAAGTGATCACCCAACTGCTCGATGAAACGTGTCTGCCGGGCCATCTCCTGCATGCGTTGCCGGAATGCATCCGCCAGCGCGGCATCGTGGCGGGCGCGTAGTTCACGCAGTTCGCCAAGCAGGCGGCTGACCGCAATTTCCAGCGACTCCGTATCGCCCAGACCGCGATCGGTGCGTGCGCGCAGGTCGGTATCGATCCGCGCCTTGATGGCATCGACGCCATCCACCAGTTCGCGTTCCATGAGGCGTTTGCTGGCCAGATACACGGCCACGATGCCCGCTCCAAGCAGCAGCACCATGAGCGTGCCGGCGAGGCGGCGCTCGCGTAGCGCGGAGGTATCGGAGACCGTCTCCAGCTCGCCAAGCGGGGTGGCGACGCTTACGCGCAACAGATGGCCATCGCGCAGCGGGCGTCCGCTTTCGAGCAGCATCTGCGTGCCTTCATTGCGATGCAGGATGACGCGCCCCGTTGGCGAACTCCGCGACAACGTGCGCGAAAGCGCGTCACGTACCGCGTCATCTCCCATGTTTGGGGTCACCACGCCGGCCAGCCTCACCGCCTGGATCCGCGCCACATTGCGTGCCTCCAGGGTGATGCCCCGCAGGTGCATTACACCCAGCGTTCCCGTCAGCGCGAGCGCGACCGCCGCCATCGGCAGCAGGCCCTTGCGGACCCGCCGCTCGCTCGGCGGCAATGACCGGCCGGGGAGGGTGGTAGACGCGATCATGGAAACGCCTTGGACGAAATCTATGACGAATCTATGAAACGCCCGGGCGCCGCGCGATAGACAAGGGGAGCTAAGACTTGCGGCGTATACCTTTCGGCCGACGGCCTATTTGCCACGCAGGCGAGCCACCAGCCCGTCGTGATCGGTCTGGATCTTCTTGAAACGCGCCTCACGCGCGTCCTCGCTGACCCACTGGGCCGTCGTGGCACGGCGTTTTTCCAGGGTGTATTCGATATCTGCAAACGGGACCAGGCAGGCGTTCGTGGCCGGCGCAAAGCCGCTGATATCGTGGATGAGCTTCAGGTTGGCTTCTTCGCGGGCGCCATCCTTGCCCTTGCCATACCCGGTAATGAACGCGGCCACCTTCTCCCGCAGGGCGGGCGGTAGATCGTTGCGAATGACGATCACCGCGTGGGGAATGAGCGAGGACTTCCAGAGCACGCGCAGCCGCGCATATTGATCGGGAAAGTGCTGCTGGAAGCGTTCCATATCGGCGGTGTTGTTGGTCGCCACGTCCGCTTCACCGTTGGCCACGGCAAGGGCGTTGTTTTGGTGATTGTCGACATGCACCTTGGCGAAGAACGTATCCGAATCCACGCCACGCGCTGCGAACAGCTGGGTTTCGGGCACGAGGTAGCCTGATACCGACAACGCCTCGCCCCGGGCAAAACGCCATTGGCCGGGGCGGGCGAACATCTGGTCGAGATTCGTGATCCGTGAATCGGTGGCGACGAGCAACACCGCGTAATAGCCCTTCGAACCATCCCCGCGGGTGAGTTGGCCGATCACCTGCATGTTCTGGCCCACGACGGCATCGAGCGCGAGGCGGCCGGACAGGAACGCGATATCGACACGCTGCTCGCTGATCGCCTGGGCGATGCCTTCATACGTGGTGACCGACACGGCCCGCACCGGGCGCCCAAGCGCCGTGTGCAGGTCATCGAGCATGGGCCGCCAGGCCTCGAGTGATTCAGCGGGGCCGCCAATCGGAAGGATGCCGAAGGTAAGCGGGGCGTTCGGATCGATATCCGTGCCGCGGGCCCCGCCGGTGCCCGCGAGGAGGATCAGGAGTGCCAGCAACGCCGTGCCGGCCCAGCCACGGTGGCGCACTCGGGTCGTGCCTGCCCTGCCTGCCTGCATGCGCCTGCCCCGCGTCGTTTGACTCATCGTCCCCCGGCGGTCCCTGCCCACACGGGCGCCAGCTTACGCCGGCCCCGTGGCAAAACCGTGTCCTGTGTTTCAGTCCCCGAGGTGCTGCGCGGCCACCAGGGCCTCGAGCCGGTTACGCACGTGCAGTGCACGGAAAATGGCCGCGAGGTGGATTTTGACGGTGCCCTCGCTGATGCCCAGTTCACGGGCGATCAGCTTGTTGGGGCGGCCCTTGGCCAGCAACTTGAGCACGTCGATCTGGCGGTCTGTCAGAACCGTGGCCAGACGTTCCTTGGTGGTCAGTCCATCGCCGCCGGCCAGCGCAAACGCCGGGGTCAGTGTCGTGGTGGAAGCGGCCTTCATGGCCTCGGGCGGGACATAGATACCGCCGCCGACCACCAGCCGCACGGCGTTCAGGATGACATCGGGCGGGGAGGATTTCGGGATGTAGCCCTGCACGCCCAGGTCGAGCACGTGGCGGATCGCGGTCGGGTCCTCCGTGCCGGAAAGCACGATCACGGGGCGGGCCCGGTCGGTACCGTCCTCATCGGGCTCCTTCAGGGCAGCCACGGCGTCCTTTATGTGCTCGACGCCATCGGCACCGGGCATGGCCATGTCGATCAGCGCGATATCGGGCAGGGGAGGTTTCGCCAGGTGGGCCCTCAGCGACGCCACCGTTTCAGCTTCGACGAATTCGACCGAATCGCCAAGCTCGCGAAGCTTCAGCTTCACGCCCTCGATGATGAGCCGATGATCGTCCGCGATCAGAACACGCATGCCACTCCTCCGCCCGCACTGCCACGAGCATCCCCGTTCGAAGGACCATAGCCCTCCCGGGTCCCGGCGGCAAGCAGGCCATTTGCATCAGACGGCTGCATGATGGACAGACCATGCGGAAACCATTACATCGTGGAGCCGTTCGGGGGAAACCGGCTTGTACAGGACCTGCGTGGTTGCGGTATCCACGCTCGCCAGGTAGTCGCTACGGGTTTCCCCGGTGATCAGTACGCGGGCGAACGGCGGCGGGTCGCCCGGCCGGCGACGGTAGTAGCGGTCGAGCAGGGCGAGCACGTCCAGCCCGGTGCCTTCGCGCAGGCGCAGGTCGGAAATGACCAGATCGGGCGGCTGCATCCACAGGTGCACGGCTTCCATGGCCTGCTGTGCATCCTCGGCCGTCATTACCTCGCAGCCCCAGCTGCCCAGCAGGTAGCTGATCCCGGCCAGGATGCTGGGTTCATCATCGATCACCAGGACGCGCATGCCCGCCACATCGCGCGGCATGCCCGGCTCGGGCGTGGGCGCCGCTGGCGCCTCCGGCACGGGGTTGGCGGCCACCTCGGGCAGGGTGATCGAGAACACGCTGCCCCGCCCTGGCTTCGAGGTCACCGTGGCCTTGGTGTTGAGCAGGCCCGCCAGGCGCTGGACGGTAGAAAGGCCAAGGCCAAGGCCGCGGCGGGTGCCCTCGGGACGGCCGGCCTCCGGGCCGCTCTCCACGCGGTAGAACTCGTCGAAGATGTGGGCGACATGCTCGCGCGGAATGCCAAGACCTGTATCCCACACATCGATACGGACGCTGCCATCGCCCCGACGGCGAGCGCCCACGAGTACGCCGCCGCAGCGCGTGTAGCGCAACGCATTACTCACAAGGTTATTGAGAATCCGAGCCAGCATGGTGCGGTCGGTGCGTACCCATACGCCGGTAGTACGCACGACCAGGCGCAGGTCGTGTTGCTCGGCCACCATCCGGAAGTTCACGCTCACTTCCTCGAATACCTCATCCAGCGCGATATCCCTTGGTGCGGGTTTCATGCCGCCCGTATCCAGCCGTGAAAGGTCCAGCAGCTCGCTGAACAGGTGATCCAGCGACTCGACGCATTCCTGGATGTGCGCAATGCGGTTCAGGCGGACCGGGTCGAACTCATCGACGGCCAGGCCGGAGGAGAAAAGCGTCAGCGCGTAGAGCGGCTGGCGCAGATCGTGCGAGGCGGCCGCAAGGAAACGCGCCTTCGCCACGCTTGCCGCCTCCAGTGCCGCGTTCTTGCGGGCCAGTTCGTCGGTCGCGGTGGCGATCTCGCGCTCCATGCCGATCTGCGCGTGCAGCAGCTTGGATGCCGCGCCATTGAAGCCCCGCTGCAGGTCGCCGATCTCCGTATCGTCGGTAACCGGTACCACCACGGTGCGGTCGCCCAGGCCGAGCTGGCGCACGGCAATGGCCAGGTTGCGCAGCGGTGCGCTCATCCAGCGGGCGGCCGACCAGCCGATCATCACCGCGATCAGCAGGCTGAGCGATAACCAGATCAGCGCATTGTGGACACTGGCGCGCTGGGCGGCCACCGCATCCTCCACGCTCACATCCACGGTGACGGACCCGACCACCCGGCGGCTCACCGGATCGAGCACATCGCGAGATACGGTGAGGTTGTCGTCATCCTCGACCGCGCCGTTAACGCGATCCGCGAGGATCTCGCCATCGCGATCGGCGATACGTACACGCGACACCTGCGGCAGCTGCACGATGGATTGCGCGATGCGGCCGAGCTCGCGCCGCTGTTCACCGCGCAGCGCATCACCGGAGACGGTCGCCGCCTGCTGGGCGATGGCATCCGCGGTGGAACGGCCCATCTCGTGCAGCGTATCCATCTGGTGCCGGGTGAGCAGGGTGACGAGCAGGACGGCGCTGATGGCGGTGGGGGCAAGCGCGACGCAGGTCAGGCGTTGCACGAGCGATGTGCGCCGCCAAACCTTTTCAAGCCAAGAAGCCGATCCATCCCGCATGCCTTGTCCCCTGGCGCCGCGTTGGCCGGCGCGAGGCATTAGCCTAGCGCAGTTTGCCGGGGGTGCGTGTCAGCCGCGGCGCCGGTCCTGCCAGGCCTTCACTGCGGGTGGCACGGCCGCAATAAGCACGAACACGGCTAGCGGGACGAGTAGCCGCACATTGGCGAGCGTGGCGGCCGTGACGGGGCCCTGGCCCAGGGTGTCCGCCAGCCCGGCGCCAATCGCGCTTTCCACGGCGATGGACACGGTGCCGCCCACCCAGGTGGCCGCGATGAACAGCCCGGGTGGGCAGCCCAGCCAGGCCAGCGCGATGGTCATGGCGCCCAGGGGGACCACGGGGACAAAGCGCAGGGCGAAGGTGTGCCGGATGGGGTGCTTCGTATAGCGCTCGCGCAGGCGCACGGCAAACACCGGCGGCTCCCGCGATCCGGCGGCGAAGGCGTGCCGGCTTGCGGCGTACAGGGCCAGGGATCCGGCCACCAGCGCGACGGATCCGAAGATGCTGGCCTCTACCGTGCCAAACAGAAGGCCGCCGGCGAGGACCAGTACGATGGTGCCGGGTACCCCGGTGGCGATGGCGGCGGCCAGCACGGCGGTGAAGGCCGCGCGGGCGGCGACAGGGTATTCGGCGACATAATCGCGGAACGAACCCTCACCGTTGACCAGGTGCGAGGCGTCGAGGTTTCCCAGCACGCCGCTGGCGACCACGGTGATGCCCAGCAGCACGAGCAACACGAGCGGCAACGCGGCGCGCCACGCGCGCCGGCTGCCCGGCGTGTGCTTAGTAGGCGGCGCCGATCTCGCCATAGTGGCGTAGCACGGCGCGCGCATCGTCGCGCAGGATATCGCGGCGCACCGCGATGCCGCGGCGTTCGAGTTCGCCCACCCAATCGGCAGGCAAGGGGCCTTCGTCGAACGGGGTGAGTTCTTCCACATCGCTGGCGCGCGCGCCGATCAGCAGCGTATCCACGCCAGCCCACACGGTGGCGCCATAGCACTGGCAGCAGGGTTGCGAGCTGGTGGCGAGCGTGAATCGCCCGCCATCCTCGTTCAGGCGGAAGCGCTGCATGCGCTGTTGCGCGAGCATGTAGGCCATCATCTCGGCGTGGGCCACCGAACAGCTGTGCGGCACGACACGGTTCACGCCCACGGCCACGATGCGATCGTTGCCATCGAACACGGCCGCGCCGAACGGGCCGCCGGTTACGCTATCGACGTTATGGCCGGAGAGGTCGATAGCGAGTTTCACCTTGGCGTCGTCGCCTTCATAGGGCTTCGAGGCATCGACGAACTCGTGCACCCAGGCGGGCAGGGTGAGGTGGACCTGTGCGTACAACATCAGCCTTGCTTCGCCCACGAATCACGCAGGGTCACGACGCGGTTGAACACGGGGGCATCGTGCGTGTGGTCGTGCATGTCGGCTACGAAGAAGCCGAGACGCTCGAACTGCACGCGATCCTCGCGTTCCGCACCCGCGGCGGCGGGCTCGACATAGCCGTGCACCACGCGGCGCGATTCCGGGTTCAGGTGATCCTTGTAGGTCTTGCCGTCGGTATCGTCGTCCGGGTCGTTCACATCGAACAGGCGATCGTACAGACGCACTACCGCGGGCACGGCATCGCGCGCGCTCACCCAGTGGATGGTGCCCTTCACCTTGCGATCGGCGCCGGGCATGCCACTGCGCGATTCGAGATCCAGGGTGCAACGCAGCTCGGTGATGTCGCCTGCTTCGTTCTTTACCACTTCGTCGCAACGCACGATGCCGACGCCGCGCAAGCGCACTTCGCCTTCGGGCTTCAGGCGGTGGAAGCCCTTGGGCGGCACTTCGGCGAAATCCTCGCGCTCGATCCACAGCGCCGGCGAGAACGGCACGCTGCGCGTACCGAAGCTCTCGTCCTTCGGGTGGTTCGAGAACGTGAGCGTCTCGGCGTGATCGGCCGGCAGGTTGGTGATCACCAGCTTCACCGGATCGATGACGGCGAGGCGGCGCGCGGCCTTCGCATCCAGGTCCTCGCGAATGCAGCCTTCCAGCACGCTCATGTCGATCACGCTGTTCTGCTTGCTTACGCCGATTCGCTCCCAGAACAGGCGGATGCCTGCGGGGGTGAAACCACGGCGGCGCACGCCGGCAATGGTGGGCATGCGCGGGTCATCCCAGCCATCGACCAGGTTTTCGGAAACAAGCGTGATCAGCTTGCGCTTGCTCATCACCGTGTAATTCAGGTTGCCGCGCGAGAACTCGATCTGGCGGGGCTTGCTCGGCACGGTCGGCAGGCCGGCGGCCACGAGCGATTCCCACAGCGCGGGATCGTTGGCCAGGTCGACCTTGTCCACGCACCAGTCGTACAGCGGGCGGTGGTCTTCGAATTCCAGCGTGCACAGCGAATGGGTGATGCCTTCTACCGCATCTGAAAGCGAATGCGCGAAGTCGTACATGGGGTAGATCGGCCATGCATCGCCGGTGTTCTGGTGGTGCACCTTGCGGATGCGGTACAGGGCCGGGTCGCGCAGGTTGATGTTGCCCGAGGCCATGTCCATCTTCGCGCGGAGCGTTTTGCTGCCATCGGCGAATTCGCCGGCGCGCATGCGCTGGAACAGGTCGAGGTTCTCCTCCACCGAGCGATCGCGATACGGCGAGTTCCGGCCCGGCTCGGTCAGCGTGCCGCGGTACTCGCGCACTTCCTCGGCCGACAGGTCATCCACATAGGCCAGGCCCAGGCGGATCAGCTTCAGCGCCGAGCGATAGAACACCTCGAAGTAATCCGAAGCGTGGCGCAGTTCGGCCCACTCAAAGCCCAGCCACTTCACATCGCGCTGGATCGCGTCGACGTACTCCACGTCTTCCTTCGACGGGTTGGTATCGTCGAAACGCAGGTTGCAGGTGCCCGTGAACTCGCCTGCCAGGCCGAAGTTCAGGCAGATGGACTTGGCGTGGCCCAGGTGCAGGTAGCCGTTCGGCTCCGGCGGGAAGCGGGTGTGGATGACCTTGTGCTTGCCGGAGGCCAGGTCGTCGCGGACGATCTGGCGGATGAAGTGCTGCTGCAGGACGGGCGTTTCGGTGGACATCGTCGAGTGACTCTGGGGTGGGTGCGGCGCAAACCTCCGAGTTTACCTTCCCTGCGCTCGCGATGCTTGCCGTAGGCACGGCGGCCGGGGTAGCTTGCCCCCATGCGGATCGCTTACCACGCCCAGAGCCTCATCGACGCCCACCTCGTACGGGACGCGTTGGAGCAGGGTGGGATCCCCGCATTCGTTTCCGGCGAGTACCTCACCGGCGCCATGGGCGAACTGCCTGTCATGGGCCTGGTCTCGGTCATGGTGCCCGATAGCGCGGCGGAAGCCGCCGAGGGCATCGTTCGCGCGGTGGACGCGCGGCTGGCCGAGGCCCGCGCCGCGGCCGCCGAGGGCGATTTCGACGCCGGAATCCTGCCGGCCTGAGGCCGGCACTCCCACAGGACGACCCATGCAGGCCATTTTCGACCTTGTCCGCGACGTGCCGGATTTCCCGCGCCCGGGCATCATGTTCAAGGACATCACGCCGTTACTGGCGGATGCCTCCGCCTTTGCCGAATGCATCGAGGCGCTGTGCGCCCCGTGGCGTGGGCAAGGTATCGGTGCCGTGTGCGGCATTGAGTCCCGCGGATTCATCTTCGGCGCCGCCATGGCGCAATCGCTCGCGGCAGGCTTCGTACCCCTGCGCAAGGCCGGCAAGCTGCCGCCGCCGGTGGTCGGCATGGACTATGGCCTGGAGTATGGGCTGGATCGCCTGGAAATCGGGACCGATGCCATCAAGCCCGGCGAGCGGGTCATCATTGTCGATGACGTCCTGGCCACGGGCGGCACGCTGGATGCCGGCCGCCGGCTGGTCGAGCGGCTGGGCGCGGAGGTAATGGGCGCCAGCGTCGCTATCGAACTGGGCGGCCTGAACGGGCGTGCCCGCTGGGGCGGCACCGCCCCGTTGCACGCGCTGGTTACTTACTGACCAGCGCGGGCCTTTCTTCGGAAATGCTCTCGACCAGCACGATCTCGCAGCCACCCGCGCCGGTATCTTCGCGGGTAAGCGAGGTGTCCCAATGCCAGCCATCGTCGCGCTTCACATCCACGAGGAAGCCCTCGAAGTGGATCACCTCGCCCTGGCGCACGTCGCGCAGCTCCCGTGCCGCGGTGTCGTTGGCGGGGATCATGTGCATGTTGGCGCTGGAATCTTCAATCTCGTGGCGCGGAATCGGAAAGTTTTCGGTGTACCAGAAATAGAACCGGTTCGACTGCGAGATGCGGATCTTGTCCAGCACGGAGGAATCTGACATCCGGCCCCAGCCCATGGCCAGGTCGGTCGGCGCGATCGGCGCCAGGTCATCCAACTGGTAATCCTCGCGGGAAAGCACTCGCCCGGTCATGGCGAACTTCGCCCTGGGCTCCAGCTTGAAGTGCCCCCGGGCCATCTCGGTACCCCGGCGGATATCTTCCTGGTCGGGCACATCGCCCGCGACAATGCCCGGCGCATTGTGCACCGGCCTGTGCCGCCACCAGTTGTAGCCGCCCCAGCCGCACAGGACGACCAGCAGGACGACAAGCCATGAACGCATTGGGAAAAACCGTCAGGGGGTCGGGTGGGCAACGTTTGAAGGCCTGCCCGGTTGACCGGTAGCGCAGCCCTGGGTATTGAACAGCTCGGCCGGCACCCCCCGGACGACCTCGGCAAGCGCCTCGAAGAACGGGGTCATGGCCGAACTTTTCCGCCACAGCATGGCGATCCGCCGGCTGGGGGCGGGCGCCTCGAACTCGATCAGTTCAACGTTGGATGACTGGGCCACTGGCGGTTTCACTGCCAGGCTGGGGAGCAGGGTGATGCCCACGTTGGCCGACACCATCTGCCGTAGCGTTTCCAGGCTGGTAGCCCGGAAGCCCGACTTTTCGCCGGCCCCGGCCATGTGGCACACCTCAAGGGCCTGGTCGCGCAGGCAATGGCCGTCCTCAAGCAGCAGCAGGTTTTGCTCGGCCAGGTCATCCATGCGCAGGCGTGAGCGGCCGGACAGCGGGTGCCCGCTGGGTACGGCCAGCACGAAGGGTTCTTCGAACAGGAACTCGGTGTGCAGGGAATCGTCGTGCACCGGCAGGGCAAGGATGCCGGCATCCAGCGTGCCCTCGCGCAGCATATGCAACACCTGCTCGGTCTTTTCCTCGCGCAGCAGCAGTTCCAGCCGCGGGAAGCGCTCACGCAGGCGCGGGATCACGTGCGGAAGCAGGTAGGGGCCGAGGGTGGGGAAGATGCCCAGGCGGATCGTGCCCGACTCCGGGTCGCGCGTGCGTTGGGCGATCGCCTTGATCTCTTCGACCTGGGACAGCACGCCGCGGGCGCGGCGGGCGATCTCGCGGCCTGTTTCGGTAAGCAGGACCTTGCGCGGTGTTCGCTCCACGAGCGCCACCCCCAGCTCATCCTCGAGCTTGCGTATCTGGGTGGAAAGCGTGGGCTGGCTCACGAAACTGGCTTCGGCCGCGCGACCGAAGTGGCGATGCTCGGCCAGGGCCACCAGATAGGATAGGTCTCGGAGGTTCATGGGACGTCTCGAGAGGCATTGCGATAGAGATAGACTATCACATTCATGCCTACAATCGATTTGAGATATATGTATCCCTTCGCTAACCTTGCTCCATCGCTCGCTTCCCCAGGCGGGCAACCCTTGTAAACCAACCCTCACTCTGGAGAGTCGATCCATGCTGACCATTGGCGATAAGTTCCCCGAATTCAACCTGCTGGCCGTCGACGGTGGCCCGCTGGCCAACAAGATCGAAGACGCTTTCACCACGATCTCCGACAAGTCGTACGAGGGTAAGTGGAAGCTCGTGTTCTTCTACCCGAAGGATTTCACCTTCGTGTGCCCGACCGAGATCAAGGGCTTCAGCGACCTGAACGAGCAGTTCGCCGATCGTGACTGCCAGATCCTGGCCGCCTCGACCGACAGCGAGTTCGTCCACCGCGCATGGCGCATGGACCACGCTGACCTGAAGGACCTCAAGTTCCCGATGCTCGCGGACATCAAGAAGGAGCTGACCTCGGCTCTCGGCATCCTGACCAACGACGGCGTCGCCCAGCGCGCCACCTTCCTGGTCGATCCGAACAACGAGATCCAGTTCGCCTACGTCACCGCCGGTTCGGTCGGCCGTAACCCGGACGAAGTGCTGCGCGTCCTCGACGCCCTGCAGACCGACGAGCTGTGCGCCTGCAACTGGAAGGCTGGCGACGAGACCCTGAAGGTCGCCTAAGCCTTACGCGTTAAAAGTCCCGCGCCGCACCCCTCCCTCCCCCGCGCGGCGCGGGCACTTTGTAGGAGCGCGCTTGCGCGCGATCGGGGTGCAGCAAGCAGCCATCGCGTGCAAGCACGCTCCTACAACCCTATTCGTAACACCCCTTCTTCTTCTGGAGCGCCAGCCGGCGCTCCCCGCGTGAACCGGTGCTTTCGCTCCGAGCCATTCCGCGCCTGATTCCCTTTGTCCTTCTCTACTATCTGGAGCACACCGATGAGCATTGCCGATCTTCGCAGCCAGCTGCCCGAATACGCCAAGGACCTTAAGCTCAACCTCGATTCCGTGCTGAGCGAAGCCGGCGCGCCGGGCCTCAACAAGGCGCAGATCGCCATGATCGCCCTGGGCGCCGCGTACTCCGCGCGCTTCAAGCCGCTGACCGAAGCCGTCGCCGCGTTCGCCGCGGAGCATGCCAGCACCGAGCAGCTGACCGCTGCCAAGGGTTCGGCTGCGATCATGGGCATGAACAACATCTATTACCGCTTCCAGCACCTGGTCTCGCACCCCGAGTACGAAACCATGCCGGCCAAGCTGCGCATGAACGTGATCGGCGCCTACAAGGGCGATGCCAAGAACGATTTCGAACTCGTTTCGCTGGCCGTCTCGGCCGTGAACGGCTGCGGTATGTGCATCGATTCGCACGACCGCGTGCTGCGCGAGGGTGGTGTCACGGTCCAGGCAATCCAGAGCGCGGTGCGCATTGCTTCGGTGATCCATGCCGTGGCCGTGGTGCTCGAGCAGGCTGACGCCGCGGGCTGAGATCTTTCGTATAGTCTGTCGCAGTCCCATCGCGCGCAAGCGCGCTCCTACACCCGCCGCTCCATAGCTAAGGCGAGGCCGTTGTAGGAGCGCGCTTGCGCGCGAATCGAAAACACGGCGGCGCAGCCGCAACATCGATGCGCTTGCGCGCGATGCTTTTGACGCCGCCTTAGCGCCCCCCGGCTCATCCTCCGCCCACCACCCAGCGGAGGGCTTTGCCATGAGCTATGTCGATGGTTTCGTCATGCCGGTGCCGGAAGACCGCCTGGCCGATTACAAGAAAATGGCCAGGGTGGGCGCGAAGGTGTGGATGGACCACGGGGCGCTGGCCTACACCGAATGCGTGGCCGATGACGTCAAACCCGGCAAAGTGACCTCCTTCCCCCAGGCCGTGAAGCTGAAGCCGGGCGAGGTCGTCGTCTTCTCCTGGATCGTCTACAAGAACCGCCGCGAGCGCGACCGGATCATGAAGAAAGTGATGGAAGATCCGCGACTTGCGAAGTACATGGACGCGAAGAACATGCCCTTCGACGGCAAGCGGATGTTCTGGGGCGGGTTCAAGCCCATCGTCCAGGCGTGACGCACTGCGGTAAGCAGGGGGTGCCTTCCGGCACTGTGTCGAAGGTCACCCCTCTACGCAGGATGGGCGGGATTATCCACAGGGAGTCCCACCCGCCATGCGTCGTTTCGTCCGTCCCCTTGTTCTCACCGCGCTCGCCGCCTGCTGTGGCGCCGCGCTCGCCGCCGGCACGGACGCCGCGCCGCCGCTTGGCCACCTGCCTGAGTGGGCCCAGCCCGAGAGCTACAAGCTCGCCTTCAAGGTCGACCCCAAGCAGGAAGACTATTCCGGTTCCACCACGATCAAGATCAAGCTCACCCAGCCGTCCGACTTTGTCTGGATCCACGGCAAGGAGCTGAAGGTATCCAAGGTGGTCGTCACCGACGCCGCCGGCAAGAAGCACAACGGTAAGTACACCGTCGCCGCCGAGAAGGAAGGCGTTGCCCGCCTTGACCTGGGTGGCAAGCTCGAAGGCGAGATCACCGTCGCCATCGACTTCACCGCGCCGCTGAACAAGCAGCTGCAGGGCCTTTACAAGGTCTCGCACGAAGGCATCCCGTACGCCATGACGCAGATGGAGCCGGTATCGGCCCGTTATGCGTTCCCGGGCTTCGACGAGCCGCGCTTCAAGACCACCTACGACATTAGCCTGACCATCCCCGCCGATGACCAGGGCGTGGCGAACACCGCCCAGGTGAAGGAAGAAAAGGCCGGTGCCGGTTGGAAGACCCTGACCTTCTCCACCACCAAGCCGCTGCCGACCTACCTGGTCGCGTTCGCCGTCGGCCCGTGGGATGTGGTGAAGGGCCCGGATATCTCGCCGACCGAATACCGCACCACGGCCACCCCGCTGCGCGGCATCGCCGCCAAGGGCGAAGGCCACCGCATGCAGCACGTGCTGGGCGAAACCAACTCGATCATCCACACGCTCGAGGATTACTACGGTTTCGGCTACCCGTTCGACAAGCTCGACCTGCTCGCCGCGCCGGACTTCAGCGCCGGTGCCATGGAAAATGCAGGCCTGGTCACGTTCCGCGACTGGCTGCTGCTGATCGATCCGGATTCGGCCGCGAATTACGTGCGTGGTTCGTTCAACGTCAACGCGCATGAGCTAGCCCACCAGTGGACCGGCGATACCGTGACGATGGCCTGGTGGAACGACCTGTGGCTCAACGAAGCCTTCGCGACCTGGATGCAGCAGAAGGTGACGCAGAAGGTGCACCCGGAATACCGCGCCGACCTGGATCGTGTCCGTGGTGCGCAGGGTGCGATGAACAACGACAGCCTGGTCAGCGCCCGCAAGATCCGCCAGGAAATCACCGGCAACGGCGATATCGAAACCGCGTTCGACGGCATCACCTACCAGAAGGGTGCCGCGGTGCTGGGCATGTTCGAAGGCTACGTGTCCGAGCCGGTGTTCCAGAAGGGCATGCGCGCGTACATCCAGAAGCACAAGTTCGCCAACGCCACGGCTGACGACCTCGTCGATTCGATTGCCGAAGCCGCTGGCCAGGGCGAGCAGTTCAAGAAGGCGTTCAACACCTTCCTCGACCAGTCGGGCGTGCCGTACGTCAGCACTGAAGTGAAGACCGAAGGCGGCAAGACCGTGCTGCACGTGAAGCAGAGCCGTTACCTGCCGCTGGGCAGCACCGGTGATGCGAACCGCGTGTGGGGCGTGCCGATGTGCGTGCGCTACGCTGCGACCACCGGCGACAAGGTGAAGTGCGAGATCTTCGATACCGCCGAAGGCAGCATCGTGCTGGACGGCGCCGCGAAGAACGCCTGGGTGATGCCTAACGCGAACGGCCGTGGTTACTACCGCTTCGCCCAGAGCAAGGCCGACCTTGCCAACCTGGCCAAGGTCGTCACCAAGCTGACCGACGCCGAGCAGCTGGCCTATGCCGATGCCGTGCGTGCGGGCTTCCAGCATGGCGACATCAACGCGGGCGATGCACTGGCTGCACTGAAGCCGATCACTGCTTCGGAAACGCGTGAAGTGTTCACCGCGCCGCTGCCCACCTTCACCTGGATCATGGACCGCGAGGCCACCACCGATGCCCAGCGCGCCGTGCTGCGCAAGTGGGCCATCGAGGCGTACAAGCCGAAGCTGACCCCGCTGGGCTACCGCAAGAAGGCGGGCGAGAAGGACAACGACACGCTGACCCGCAATGTGCTGGTCGCGCTGCTGGCCGACAAGGATATCGCCGACAAGGAAGTGCGCGCTGAAATGCTGGCGCAGGGTGATGCCGCGCTGAAGCAGAAGGATGGCCACCTGGACCTCGATGCAGCCGATCCGGACCTGCTGGCCACTGCCCTTGGCGTCGCTGTCGAGGAACGTGGCGCACCGGCGGTCGATGCACTGATCGCCGAGATCCCGAAGACCTCCGACCCGGCCAAGCGCAACGCGATGCTTGCCGCACTGGGTGATGCGCCCAATGAGGCCCTGGCCAACAAGGCACGCGACTTTGCCCTGGGCAAGGACGTGAAGGTAGGCGAGATGGCGATGGTGCTGATGGGCGGCCGCGACAACGAGAAGTCGCGTGACGAGCTGTGGCAGTGGTTCACCACGAACTACGACAAGATCGTCGCCCGCACCGGCAGCTTCGCCGGTGGCAAGCTCCCGTCGCTCGCTGCGAAGGGTGGCTGCTCCAAGGCCGAAGCCGATCGCCTCAGCGCGTTCTTCAAGCCGCGCCTGGGCCAGGTGAGCGGCGCCGAACGCGGCCTTGCCCAGACCAGCGAAGAAATCCTGCTGTGCTCGGCGCTGAAGGATAAGCAGGACCCGAAGACGATCAAGTAAGCCAGCGCGTTACGAAGTGAAAAGGGCCGAGGGTTACCTCGGCCCTTTTTTGTGCGCGCTTGTTGTAGGAGCGCGCTTGCGCGCGATAAAAGTCCTAAGGCTGCGCGTCCGGCATCACGCCCAACGAAGTCAGGTGTCCACTACTGCACCTGGAACGCAACCCGCTGTGCGCTACCGCTCCCGGCTGGATATACGACGTACTCGAAGTTTCCACCCTGGTGTCCGCTGGCATCCCAGGTGCGGCGGTATCCGACGATGGCATCGCCCCGGCGGCAGGGACCAACACCATTTCCTGCGCGGCAAATCGGTTCCTTGGCGATCTCGCGAAGGGAGTTACTGAGCAGGCTTGCTTTCGCGCGCTGTCCGTAGCCAATTTCGTCGGTAAGGATGTGCATCCATGCGCCTCCATGGTCACGAGTGGTCGTGTCCCGGCCGCTAACGACTTCATTGCCGCCGGCTGCTGACTTGACACTATGGACATAGGCACGCGATAGGGAGTTTGCGTGCACCGGGAGCGCGGCTGCAGCTGCAAGCAGGGGAAGATAGATCGCTTTCATGAAATGTCTCGTTGGTCGGCTACATGGCCGGTAACCATGATCGTTCTGCACTGACAGGTTGCCGATTCACGGGTGCTCGACGTAATACGTGGGTGCTCGACGGTATCGTGCGTAGGCGTCCCTGGAAGCCTGGTAGCGTGTAGGCGCTCGGCGCGAATCCTTGTCAGCGATCGCTGCGACTGTTGTCCCGATGTAACAACGGCGCGACTAAGCGTGTTTCGATTTGCGCACCTCCTCCGCAGGACACGACGCGATGCAGATCTCTATCTATTCGGCGGTCCCCGCTTCGCAGCTCAAACCGCCTTCGCGCACTGAAGGTGCGCCTGCGATGCCTGGCGCGGAGGCGAAGCCGACCTTGCGAAAGGGCATCGACTTCTCTCACGTCACTCCCCGTCAGCTCCTCGCATACGTCGATGAGCAGGAGGCATCGGGAGCACTCGATCCACTTGAGGGAAGCTCGCTCCTCTTTCAGGTGCCGTCAGGCGACTGGGAAAGCGCGCTAGACGTCCCGTTCAATCTTCGTGACCGCCTCAACGGCACCATGGCGTTCTACAAGGATCGCGGTGACCCTCTCGCCGCGTGGTACGCCGGCCTGATCAATCGGCTGGACGCCATGGAAGCCCAGTCCTTGGGCGTGGATGTTTTTGCCTAGCAACCGTGGAGCCGCCATGGGTTACGCTTAGCCCATGCACAGCCGCACCACCACCGCCCGTGATGTTGCCGAACTCGCCGGGGTTTCGATCTCGGCGGTGTCGCGCACGTTTACGCCCGGGGCCAGCGTGTCGGCGAAGACGAAGGAAAAGGTGCTGGCGGCGGCCGAGTCGCTCGGCTACCGACCCAACCAGCTGGCCCGCAGCCTGATGACCGGCCGTACGGCTCTGATCGGCCTGGTCTCCAACCACTTCGCGAACCCCACCTTCATGGAGGTGTTCGATCTGTTCACCCGCGAGCTCCAGGCGCGCGGCCTGCGCCCGCTGCTGGCCAACCTGGGTGAGGACGAGGACGGCAGCCAGGCGCTGGACATGATGCGCCAGTACAGCGTGGATGCCGTGCTCATCGCCACGTCGGCACCACCCGCCGGGTTTGCCGCCTCGTGCCGGGCGGCGGGCATGCCGGTGATCCACGTGTTCGGACGGGCAGGGCGGGGCTCGCCCGTGCCCGTGGCGACGGTCGATAACGTCGCTGGCGGGAAGCTGGTGGGTGAAGCCATGCGCAAGCGTGGGCTGAAGAAGCTCGTGTTCCTCGGCGGTTCGCCGCACGATGCGTCATCCATCGACCGCGCCAACGGCTTTGCCAAGGCGGCGGGCAAGGCGCTACGCCGAACGGTCTTCGCCGGTAACTACACACACGACCACGGCCGCGACGCCATGCTGGCCCTGCTCGATGATGACGCGAGCATCGACGGTGTGTTCTGCGGTGACGACGTGCTCGCCATGGGCGCCATCGACGCCTGCCGCGAGCGTGGCGTGGAGGTGCCGGGCCAGATCAGCATCGTCGGCTTCGACGACATGCCCCTCGCCGCGTGGTCGTCGTACTCGCTCACCACGGTTCGCCAGCCGATCCGCGCGATGATCCTGCATGCGATCGACCGTATCGCCGTCTGGATGGAAGATGCGAACGCCGTGCCGCGCAGCAAGCTGTTCCCCTGCGAACTCATCGAGCGCACCAGCCTGCGCTAGCCGATGTGTGTAGGAGCGCGCTTGCGCGCGATGGGTGCTCGCGACAAGCCCTATCGCGCGCAAGCGCGCTCCTACACTTCACAGATCGACCCAGCGGCGCTCGCGCGCCGACACCAACGCCGCCGCGACCACCTTATCCACCTCGTACCCGTCCCGGAACGTCGGCCACACCGCCTCACCCGTCTCCACCGCACGCAGGAAGTCGCGTATCTCGATCACGATCTGGTCGTTGTAGCCCGTGCCGTGCCCGAAGCCCTGGTTGAACGCGAGGTAATCCGGATGCGGCGGCCCCATCAGCAGCTTCTGGAAGCCACGCCGCGCGGGCTCGCGCGAGGCGTCGTACAGCCACAGCGCGTTCTGGTCTTCCTGATCGAAATACAGGGCGCCCTTCGTACCGGTGATTCGATAGGTGTAGCCCATCTTGCGCCCCGCGGCCACGCGGCTGAAGCTGAGGCTGCCGCTGGCGCCATTGGCGAAGCGCAGCAGCATCTGGCCCTGGTCGTCGTTCTCAATGGCCTCGTCGCCAGTAGGGCCTGGGCGCGTCGCGTGGATGATCTGCGTGTCGGCAATCAGGCGGCTTATTGGCCCGACGAGGCGCAGGCACGCGTTGACAATATGCGGCGCGACATCGGCGAGCGCGCCGGCTTCCGTACCCGTGCTGATCCGTGTACGCCACGATGCGGGCAGGGCGGGATCATGCAGATAGTCTTCCACATGTTCCGCGGTCACCTGGATCACGTCACCGATTTCACCTGACGAGATGATCTGCTTCGCCAGCTGGCTGGCCGGTGTGCGGATGTAATTGAACCCCACCATGTTGGCGAGGCCAGCGTGTTCGATCGCTTCGACCATGCGTAGCGATTCAGCAGGATCGCAACCAAGGGGTTTCTCGCACAGCACGGGTTTACCCGCGGCAACGCAAGCCAGCACCATGTCCAGATGTGTACGCGGTGGCGTGGCGATGATGACCGCATCCACGCCAGGATCGGCAACGAGTGTGCGCCAATCCCCGGTTGACCGTCGCCACCCCCAGCGTGCCGCATGTGCCGCTGCACCCTCGGCGCTCGATGTAGCGATCATCTCGCACACCGGCTTCAACCCGGTCTCGAAGATCGCGCCTACCGACTGCAGGGCGATGGTATGCGCCTTACCCATGTAACCCGCACCCACCAGCCCGATTCGAAGCTCACTCATGCCTGCCTTCCTGTCGAGGTGTCCCGGTCGATACTGCCGATGCTGCACTGCAATTTGCAAGCGCTTGCAAAACGGCCTAGCGTAAGCCCCATCAACCGCCCTGCAGCCGCCCCTAGCGGCCGGAGACCCCGCCATGAACGCCGTCCGCCAGCCCGCCGTCGTCCCGCCCGTCTTCACCGAAGCCAGCCTCGACACCGACGCCATCGTGAGGGAGCTGCTGGAAGGTACCGGCGCCGTCACCCTGCGCGGCTTGTTCACCAAGGCGGAGATCGCCGAAGCCCGCGAGATCGTCATGCGCGAATCCAATGCGGACGATCGCGGGGCCAAGGTCACCCACTTCCAGGGCGATGCCGAGAAGGCCGGGCGGATCAACCTTCAGCGCCGCGTGTGGAACCTGCTGGCCAAGGGCGACATCTTCTCGCGCATGGCGGCGCACCCGACGATCATGAAAGTGATGCGCGCCTTCCTCGGCTCCGAGTTCATCATGGGCTCCATCGCCGCGAACCGTATCCTGCCTGGCGGACCGGGGCAGGAGCCGCATATCGACTACCCGTATTGGGATTTCCATTCGCCCGAGACGCATCCGGTGCGGATCAACTCATCGTTTCCGTTGAACGGCCAGGTCACGATCATGCTGGATCCATTCACCGAGGAAACCGGCGCGACCGCTTACGTTCCGGGGTCGCAGCGCGAGCTGCGTTATCCGGATGAAGGCGATGGCTTCTTCGATCGTTGCGAGCGGATGCTGGGTGAGGCGGGCGATACCGTCGTGTTCTTCGGCGCGGTATGGCATTGCGCCATGCCCAACCGCAGCACGATCGATCGCTCGGCGATCATCACCCAGTACCTGCCGAAGTTCATCAAGCCGATGGAAGATTTGCCGGCTGCACTTCCCGAGGCCTTCGTGAAAGCGGCCAGCCCGGACATCAGGCAACTACTCGGTTTGAATTACCCGTACCCCGAAGTGCTCGATGCTGCACGCGGCGGCAATGCGGAAGGACGCAAAAGGTATTAACGCTCGTGTAGGAGCGCGCTCGCGCGCGATGGACCTTGCGACAAGCACCCATCGCGCGCAAGCGCGCTCCTACAAGGGCGGCGCGCCGACGAAGCGGGTGATGTCATCAAGCACCGGCGCCTTGTCCTTCGAGGGCCCCAGTGCGAACAGGATGCTCATGTGGGTGACGCCAGGGTAGAGCCGCAGCGTGACGGGTTCGCCCCTGGCCTGGTAACGCTGGGCCAGCGATACGGCGTTGGCGGGTTTCACGGTGGTATCGGCATCGCCCTGCAGGATGAGCGCGGGTGGATCATCGCCGTCGACGAAATTCACCGGCTGCGACCGGGCCTGCGCTTGGGGTGTGCTGCCGAACATATCGATGAAACTGCGGTTCGTCAGTGGCAGGAAATCGTACGGGCCAGCCAGGCCGATAAAGCCCGCCAGGTCCCGCGGCTGCATGCCCACCCGGTTCAGCCATGCCTCGTCGGTGGCGAGCAGGGAAGCGATATGCGCGCCTGCCGAATGGCCCATCACGAACAGCCGGGCTGGGTCGCCACCGTATCGCGCGGCGTTCGCCTTCGCCCAGGCGGCTGCATGCGCGGCGTCATCCATGAAGCCATCGAGCTTCGCCCTGGGCCAGGTGCGGTAGTCGGGAATCACGACCACGATGCCGCGGGCGGCTAGCGATTCGCCCACCCAGCGGTACCACTGCCGCTTTCCGCTCTTCCAGCTGCCGCCGTAGAAGAAGACCACCACGGGTGCCTTGGTGACCCCCTTGGGGGCGTACACGTCGAGCGACAACGCGCCGTCGAAGGCGATATCGCGGTGGGCGACGGTATCGCCCACGGGCTGGCGGGCATTCACCACCCCGAACAGGGCGGACTGGCAGCCTGCGAGTAGCAGGGCGGCGAGCGAGGCGAGCAGGAGTCGGGTCATACCCAAGGTTTACGTAGCCGGCGTGAAGATGGATGCACCTTTCCGCGGGCTGGGGGCCCCGATCGCAGGGCGGCCAGCCCTTACCGGTCCCGCACGGCCGCATCGACCTGATGGAACAGTGGCCGGTCGAAGGGCGACCATGCCGGTACGCGTACGCCGCTCACGCTGAGCGCATCGCGTGCCCATTGGTTGCAGGTAATGAACAGGCTGTAGTGCCCCGTTCCCTCGTAGAACGCATCGCCATCGCTATAGGCGTGGCCGTTGATCCACACGCCGCGGCCGTCCTGCCCAACCTGCGTGCTGGCGCGAATGTAAGCCACGAGGCGCACATACTGCTCGTGGGTTAGCACCAGGCGGCGCGCTGCCGCGCCTTCGATGGGCGGCGGCCCGTACTCCACGTGCATGGCCGTCTGGTCGAGTCCGCTCAGTGCGTAGAGCGCCGTCGATGCCTTGAGGTCGCCCCAGGTCGGTACATTGAGGAAGAAGGTGCGGTCGCCCCAGCCGATGTAGGCCACGTCACCGGCGCGGAGTTCGCGCGGCGCACGTGCATGCGTGGGCGGAAAGAAGCCCGTCCAGTCCATGCCCAGGTCCTGTGCCGGCACCGCGAAGCCGGCATGCACGCCGTTGGTGGTCAGCCATACGACCGTACCATTCATGGGTGGTCGCCAGTCCCGGTTGACGGGGATGAAGGCGAGCAGCAGGGCAGCGAGCAGGTAGGTGAGCGGAACCGTAATGACACCAACGGCGAGGACAAACAGCCAGCGCAAGACGCGGCGTCCGCGGGTCATGCTGCCTCCGTTGCGCGTCATGGCGAGGTCACGCGTCCATGTTCAGTGGCTCGGATATCGGCGGATGAAATCGATCGTATCCACCAACACGCTGGCGCGTTGCTTCATGGGGCCAAACGCCAGTAGCAGGGCTTCGTGGCCTACGCCGGGATAGAGCCGCAACTCCGCAGGTTCGCCGGCATCGTCGTAGCGCGATGCCATCGAAATCGCCTCGGCCGGGAAGACTTCGGTATCGTCCTCGCCCTGCAGCAGCAACGCGGGTGGCGCACCGGGTGTCACGAAATTCACCGGCTGTGACGCGGCTTGTTGCTCCGGCGTGCTGCCGAACATGCCCACGTAATCGGCATCATCGTCAATCGGCAGGAAATCGTACGTGCCGGCCACACCGATCCAGCCCGACAGATCCCCCGGCTGCATGTCCACCTTCGCCAGCCACTGGCGATCGGTCGCCAGCATCGCGGCCACGTGGCCACCAGAGGAATGGCCCATCAGGAAGAGGTTGTTGGGTGCGCCACCGAACTCGGCGGCGTGATCGCGCGCCCAGCGCACGGCGTTGGCCGCATCGGTGAGAAAGCCCGCCATACCTACGACGGGCCAGAGCCGGTAATCAGGCACCACGGCGACAACACCCTGCTTTGCCAGCGCTTCGCCCATCCAGCGATCCCACTGGCGCTTCCCTTCCTGCCAGTCGCCGCCGAAGAAGTAGACGACCACCGGGGCATGCTCGGCGTGCGCCGGGGCGTAGACGTCAAGCGCCAGGTGGTGCGCCGGGTCATAAACCAGGCCATCGTGCGCGGTCACACCTTCCCCCGATTGAGTCGCGTTGATACTCGCAAAGAACGTACCCCGGCATGCCGTCAGGCACATGAGGGTGACAGTGATGAGCAGAAGGCGCATCGGTTCATTGTAGGATGGCTGGCGCCGCTTGACGGCATCGCAAGAAGTTGCGTAGTGTTTCGCGAGCCGAGGCGCCCGGCCAGGGGATCTCCGAGATAGCCGTATCGCACCATTCAAAAGAATGGAGGACTGCCGTGTCTGCAAGTCAAAGGAAGGCCTTTGGCCTACGCGTGCTTGTTCTGGCAGCGCTCGCACTGCCCGCGTGCTCAATGTCCGTCTACGCGCGGGATGTCACGTACTACTACACAGACCAGAACGGCACCGTACTGGCCGAGACCGACGCAGTCGGCAATGTCGTCGCAGTGAGCGACCGGCGTCCCTATGGCCGGGAGGTCATCGGAGCGCTGCCCGATGGGCCCGGCTACACCGGCCACGTAGGTGACACCGAGTCCGCCCTCATTTATATGCAAGCGCGATACTACGATCCGGAAATCGCGCGTTTTCTCTCGATTGATCCCGACCCGGTCAAACCGGGTGACATCTTCAGCTTCTCACGTACCGCTTATGTGAATGCCAACCCTGTAGGCCATGTCGACCCGGATGGACGCGCATGCATCACGGCAACGAAGGAAGGTGGAAAATCGGGTTGCTACGTCACGCCCGAAGAAAAGGACCTGGCGAACAAGGGGGACTGGAAGGGGTACTACGACCTGGCAGGCGGAAAAGGCAACGATCCTTACGCGCGTCGAGCGGGGGAAGTCGCGAGCCAGAAGGGATCGACCCCGTTCCTGGACGCGCTGACTACCATCACCACGGTGCGGTTGGTGAAATCGATCGTAGAGAACACAGCCAATACCCCTGCGAAGTCTGAGATCGTCAACGTCTCCATGGAAAACATACGCGTTGCCTTGGCGCGTGCGCATGTCGACGCACTAGAGTCGAGGGGTGCGACGCCGAACAACCCGGTACAGCTAAAGCGTGATGACATCGTCAAGTTTCACGAAACCGTCTTCAGTGACAATAACGCCGGTAACGTATTCGGAGGCAAGACCTGGGATAGTTTCCCCGGATCCCGGGCGCTATACGACTGGTGCCCTGCACCAAGTTGTTCGGATTGAGACGCGTCATGGCGCCAAAACTTCCGGTTTTCATAATCTGCCTCGCGGTTGCGGGCTGCTCAGATTCGTCGCGATTTTCCTTCGACCACGCAAGCACGGGATTTTGCGTGCCGCATGCATACGTCATCGAAGCGCCACTTTGGCTAACCCACGATGTTGCTTCGGATAACGGCGGCTTTGCCTTTCGTGGTTGCGGCAAATCCGATGTTGCCGGGTGTCTGCTACCACCGGAGCTGGTGGCTGGCACGGTGGGACCACGGCGCGATGCGCGGGGGAGTCGCTGGGCTGATTTCCCCGCGGGCAGCACTTATCACGACGTCGTTACGCGTGCGCTCGCACGGCACGAATACACGGCGTTTCCCGATCCGCAAGGTGGGCATGGCCAGATCCTTTCGATCCGCGAGGCAAGTGGGGGTAGTGCCGCGGTCATGTACTGGCGCACTGCCGCCGATAACCCCCCGAGCCTGCATCCTGGCGATGAACTGCTGGCGCGATGCAAAGGCGTCAACGCCCAGCGATCAGCGAGCGGGGCTGAGGTGGCTTTTGGGTGCTCGCGTACGGTCCAGTTACCAGACGCAGCAATAGATTACGATTTCTTCAGTGGCACCATCACTGCGGCATTCGTCGAGGACCTGGACAGTCGCGTGATCAGCGCAGTGGGGAAGTGGCGCTGCCCCTAGGGGCCTCGGCGCCCGGCCGGTAGAATGCGACCATGACCGATATCCGCACGATCCTGCGCACTGCCAGCCACGCCCTGGGCGATCGCTTCGAGGCCGAGCTGTTGCTGGCGTACGCCCTGGGGGTGAACCGGGCCTGGTTCTTCGCCCATGCAGAGGATGCGCTGCCCGCCGCGGACGAGATCACCTTCAACGAACTGGTGGCCCGCCGGGCGAGGGGCGAGCCCGTGGCCTACATCACCGGCCACCGGGACTTCTGGTCGTTGCCGCTCGAAGTCACCCCGGCGACGCTGATCCCGCGCCCGGAGACGGAGCTGCTGGTCGAACTTGCGCTGGCCCGCCTGCCGGAAGGCGGCCGCCTGCTCGACCTGGGCACGGGCAGCGGCGCCATTGCCCTGGCCATCGCGAAGGAACGGCCGGATGCCACAGTACACGCCGTCGACGCCAGCGAGGCGGCGTTAAAGGTGGCGCAACGCAATGCGCGTGCGCTCGGGCTGAAGGTCGCCTTCTTTCATGGCGACTGGTTCGCCCCCGTTGCTGGCGAGACCTACGACGTCGTCGTCAGCAATCCCCCGTATATCGAAGACACCGATGCGCACCTGGGCCAGGGCGATCTAAGCTTCGAACCCATGAGTGCGCTGGCCTCAGGCAAGGATGGGCTGGACGATCTCCGCAAAATCATCGATGGCGCGCCGGCACACCTGGCAGATGCTGGTTGGTTGCTTTTCGAGCACGGCTGGAACCAGGGCGAGGCGTTGCGAGCACTGCTCAATCCGCCCCGATGGTTCGAAGTCGCCACTATCCGCGATCTGGAAGAGCGCGAGCGTGTTACCGGTGCGCGTGGATCGCAGGAAGGGTGATTGACCGGATCGCAATATATTGCATATCGTCGCCAAGGCACGGATAGGCCGTAGGTAAGGGGAGCCCAGGAAGCGTCAGGCTTGCTGCAGGGCTGTTGAGGGGTAACCAGTGCGAGGTCGTCTTCATGCCGGGCATGCTCGGTGTGGCGAAGACATATGGCACGGGGCTCATCAGGCGCCGATGTCTACGTCGGATGGGAAGCGCATCGGAGGCAAGCCGTATGACTCGGTACGTGAAGCTGCTGATTTGTCTTTTATGCCTCTGTTTCAGTATGCGAGCCGCGCCACAGACGAAAGTGGTGACGTACTACTACACCGATCACGCCGGATCTGTGCTCGCCGTAACCGACGCTTCAGGGGCCATCATTGCGAGCAGGGAGTATCGCCCATACGGTGCACCGTTTATCGCGCAGGGCGATATGGAACGGTCTTTCGGCGGCCACGTTGAAGATAGCGAAGTGGGTCTTGTTTATATGCAGGCTCGTTTCTATGACCCGCAAGTTGGCCGGTTCCTCAGTATTGACCCCTTTGACCTGAGGGAGGGCGTGGTCAGGCAAGCTGGCCACTACCACTTCGGGCTGAACAACCCCCTGTCATATACCGACCCGACGGGCATGTCGGCCTGCAGCATGTTCGAAGCCCTTAAGTGCAACGCCGACGGCGGAGAAAGGCGAATGCAGGACGGCCGTGCGCTTCCTCGCGAGTGGCGGCCGCATGAATGATCCGGCGACAGCCTATTACAGCCGTTCTGGAGGATATGTAGTGAGGAATGATGTAACTGGGGACATCGTCCAGATCTCGAACCGCAACGATCCAGGCTGGAAGGCACCATGGGGACCTTGAACGCACTTCTTGAGCACGAAGGCATCGTCGTGATTGAGCGAGCCGGAGCGATACTTTTGGACACGGCTAATTTGCTCAGGGCCCTGGCGCTGATTCAGGAGCGCAACATTTTCCTTGCCGGTCTTGAAGGGTTTCACCTCAATGGCGATCAGCTCACGCCGGTCATGGATATGATCGTTGACACATCGGGCGCCGCGACGGTGGCAGAGGCCGTTGACTGCATAAAACGGGTGGTTTCGGCCGAGGGCTGCAACGATATGCTCTACGAGCTGATTTCTCTCTGAGGTCGACATGCGGCGAGTTCGGCCGGCCAGCCTACATCGGCGGCGATACACACCTAAATCGAACGCTTGCTGGAACGCCTCGCGGCCCGTTGTTCGGGGGCGACATGGGACGATATCGCTGCGCAGTTGAACCGCTTCGGCCAGTGGGAGTTCGATGAATACCAGGGTGTGCGGCTTGAGCGCGGTTAACCCGCGCTAGCCACTGCCGTCGCCACGAACTGCGGGAACCGCCCACGAATCGCCGCACGGATCTGCGGCAGATCCAGCCCGGCCATCGTCAGCACTTCCTCGCGGCTGCCGTGCTCGAGGTATTCATCGGGCAGGCCCAGGTGGAAGATGGGAATCGTGATGCCCTTCGCGGCCAGGAACTCGGCCACGCCCGCACCGGCACCACCGGCGATGGCGTTGTCCTCGATGGTGACGAACGCTTCGTGCGTGCGCGCCAGTTCCAGGATCAGCTCTTCATCCAGCGGCTTCACGAAGCGCATGTTCGCGAGCGTCGCATCCACTTCGGCGGCGATAATGGCCGCGGGGGCCAGCATGGTACCGAACGACAGGATGGCCAGGCCGTGATGGCCGCGGCGGCGGATTTCGCCCTTGCCGATCGGCAGGGTTTCCAGGCCTTCGGCAATCTTGGCGCCCGGACCGGTACCGCGCGGGTAGCGAATAGCGGCGGGGCCGTTATACGCGTAGCCCGTGCTCAGCATCATGCGGCATTCGTTCTCGTCGGCCGGCGCCATGATCACCATGTTCGGCAGCACGCGCAGGAACGACATATCGAAACTGCCGCAGTGGGTGGCACCGTCGGGGCCGACCACGCCAGCGCGATCGATCGCGTAGGTGACATCGAGGTTCTGCAGCGCCACGTCGTGAATGGCCTGGTCGTAAGCGCGCTGCAGGAACGTCGAGTAGATCGCAACGACCGGCTTGGCGCCTTCCACGGCCATGCCGGCGGCCAGCGTGACCGCGTGCTGCTCGGCGATCGCCACATCGAAGTAGCGCTGTGGGTATTCCTTGGAGAAACGCACCAGGCCCGAACCCTCGCGCATGGCGGGGGTGATGCCGAGCAGGCGTTCGTCGGCGGCCGCCTGGTCGCACAGCCAGTCGCTGAAGATGTCGGTGTACGTCGGCTTGGCCGGTGCGCCCTTCTTCACCAGGCCAGCGACCGGATCGAACGGACCCACGGCGTGGTAATCGATCTGTGCTTTTTCGGCAGGTTCGTAGCCCTTGCCCTTCGTCGTCATGACGTGGAGCAGCTGCGGGCCGGGCAAGTCCTTCACCATTTCCAGCGCCTGCACCAGCTGCCCGATGTTGTGGCCATCGATGGGGCCGGTGTAGTGGAAGCCCAGCTCCTCGAACAGGGTGGATGGCACGAACATGCCCTTGGCGTGCTCTTCCCAGCGCTTGAAGAAGCGGCCGAAGAACGATTCGCGCGGCATGGCCTTCTTGGCGCGCTCGCGCCAGGCGTTGAGCGTGCGGCTGGACATGGCGCGGGCGGCCATCTTGGTCATGGCGCCCACGTTCTCGCTGATCGACATGCCGTTATCGTTGAGGATCACCAGCATGTTCGGCTCGACGTCGCCGCCGTGGTTCATAGCCTCGAAGGCCATACCGGCGGTGAAGGCGCCATCGCCGATCACGGCAACGACCTTGCGGTTATCGCCACGGCGCTGCAGGGCGATAGCCATGCCCAGCGCGGCCGAGATCGACGTGGAGGAATGGCCGACGCCGAAGGTGTCGTACTCGCTCTCGTCGCGGCGCGGGAAGGGGGCCAGGCCATCCTTCTTCTTGATCGTGGTGATGCGGTCGCGGCGGCCGGTGAGAATCTTGTGCGGGTAGCACTGGTGGCCCACATCCCAGACCAGGCGGTCCTTCGGGGTCTCGAACACGTGGTGCAGGGCCACGGTGAGTTCCAGCACGCCCAGCCCCGAACTGAAATGGCCGCCCGACGAGGCCACGGCCTCGATCAGGTAACGGCGCAGCTCATCGGCGATCGCCGGCAGCTCCTCAGCCGGGAAACGGCGGAGATCCTCCGGCGATTCGATCTGCGCCAGATAGGGGTAGTGGGAGAGGTCGTTCATACCCGTATTGTTCGCCCTGAGCGGGGCCGGGGCAAGGGACGGGGTGTGAATCCTTGCGGGCAAAAGCCGGGCACGGTTCAGCCGGGCCGGCGGTCCCGCGGTAAGTGGCTGACCAGGAACTCCATCTGGTCGGCCAGGATATTGCGGTTGGAGAGAATCAGGTGCTCCACCCAACTGGGCCGGTAGGGCACGGCCAGCAGGGGCATGTTGGCCTGCTGCGGGGTGCGGTTGCTCTTGCGCAGGTTGCAGGCCAGGCACGCGCTGACCACGTTCTCCCACTCGTCCGCGCCGCGCTTGGAGATCGGCACCACATGATCGCGGGTGAGTTCGTGGCGGGTGTACTGGTGCCCGCAATACAGGCAGATATGCCGGTCGCGGGCGAACAGGGCGGTATTGGTGAGGGCTGGCGCCGGGTCGATGGCGTGTTCCCGGCAATGGCCGGTGCTGGCCACGATCGGGTGCAGTTCCAGGCTGCTGCGCAGGCCGGAAGCGCGGCTGATGCCGCCGCGGACGGTGACGCAGGGATCGCCCAGGGTCCAGGCAACGACGCCCCGGACATACAGACAAACGGCATCTTGCCAGCTGATCCAGTCCAGGATGCGCCCTGATGCGTCGAGCGAAAGGACCCGGGTGGCATGCAATGCCGCCACCTTGGGCAGGTCCTCTTGGAGCACTTCCATCGTCATCTAGTCTCGTCCTTCACGTACGCGAAAGAGCGTTCCAGCAAGCCGAACTCCGTGCGGGCCAGGGTGTTGGCCCCGCCCCACAAGAGGCGTTGACCCGAGCATAGCCCATTATTGCTACAGAAAAGCACGGCGGCGGTACGCTTCTTGCGGGGCTTTTCCTGTCACCCGGCGCTGATATAGTGGGCGTTCGATAAGAGCCCGCAGGGTTTGGAAGGGGGGCCGGGGTGGCTTCCCAGGCCTGGCGGGTCCCAGAGGGAATGAAAGTGGCTGAAGTGCTTTTCTACGAGCGTCCGGTTGCGCTGAACCGTACGACCCATCGCGACCTTCGCCTGAAGGCCGTCAACAACATCCATTTCGCCGCCAAGGCCCACTCCGTCCCGCTCACGGGCGTCGAGTTCGCCCCGGCCGCGCGCGATTTCCCCATCCTGTTCGCTGGCAACAGCATCGAGGACGCGGGCCCGATGGCGCTGCTCGGCCTGCGCCAGGGTGAAAACCTGCTGGTTGGCGAGAACGGTTTCTGGGAGCAGGGCATCTACATCCCGGCGTTCGTCCGCCGCTACCCGTTCGTGCTGGCCGAGAAGCCGGCCGGTACCGAGGGCGACGATTTCACCGTGTTCCTCGATGAGGCCTACGAAGGCTTCAACGAGACCGAAGGCGAGCGCCTCTTCAACGAAGACGGCACCGATGCCCCGGCCCTGACGAACGCCGTGAACTTCCTGGGCGAGTTCCAGGATCACGTGGCCCGCACCCAGTGGTTCATGGGCAAGCTGCGCGAGCATGACCTGCTCGAGCCGCGCACCATCACCCTGCAGAAGGAAGGCCGCGGTATCAATCTCAACGGCCTGTTCGTGATCAACGAAGAGAAGCTGCGCAAGCTCGACGAGAAGGTCGCTGGCGAGTTCCTGCACGAAGGCGCGTTCGGCTGGATTTACGCGCACCTGGTGTCGCTGGCGAACATCGACCGCATGGCGGCTCGCCTGGACAAGCGCGAGACGGTGGAAGACGGCGCGAAGGTCAACGCCTGATCGCCGTTTCGTTGTAACGCTCGACGGAGAGGCCGCCCACGAGGCGGCCTTTTTTATGGCTTATTGCGTAGATCGCCGATTCCGGAGCACGACGCATGGGCGCCGTGCGAATGCCCGCTCTTCAGCGAACCGGACGGGCCATGCGCACCAAGTCGGTATCGAAGCCGTGCTTCACGTACAGGTCCCGTGCCCGCTCGTTGCCGGGGAACACGGCCAGGGTCACGAACTGGCAGCGGTGCTCCTTCGCCCAACCATAGGCGTGATCGAGCAGCACCTTGCCCACCCCTGAGCCTTCGTACTTCTCATGCACCGCGATATCCGAGATGTGGCAGTTATCCCGGTGGGTGAAGAAGTCCTTGGTCTTTTGCAGGTGGATGAACCCGACCGCGTCGCCGTCTTCGTTCTCGGCCACGAAGATATAGCTGTTCGACGGCTGCTCATCGAGGTGCTTCACCAGGTCGGTTTCGATGCCTTTCAGGCAATCGGACTTGGTGCGGCCATTGGGCAGCGGGAAGTGGATGAACCGGTGGACCAAACCGAGGATGAATTCATCGTCGTCGCTCTCGGCGAGACGAATCAGGAACGCTGGGTCGCTCATCGTGTCGGGAACCGTGGTTGGCTTGGGAGGTCCGGGCCCGATTAGTTCTACACCTGAACGGGAGCCGGGAAAAGTCCCGGCTCCCGTGTTTTTGTTACAGCAGCTCGGGCAGGGTCACGACGCCCGCATCGATCGCGGCCTTATGCAGGTGGATGCGCGGCAGGATACGGGCGAAATAGAAGTTCGCCGTATCGCGCTTGGCCTGCTTGCCCTCGGCGTTGAGCAGGCTGCTGCCCTCGGCGGCCAGCACGCTGCGGGCCAGGAAGTAGGCCAGGGTGATGTAGCCGGAGTAGTAGAGGTAATCCACCGCCGCTGCGCCCAGCTCTTCCGGGTTGGCCTGGGCCTTGCCGGCGATCTCCAGGGTCAGGTCACCCCAGGCCTTCGCGGCCGTGGCGAGCGGCCCGATGTAGGCCTTCACCGTGTCGTTGGCCGCGTTGGCGTGGCAGAAGGCTGAAATCTCGCCCAGGAAGTGTTTCAGGCCAGCGCCCTGCAGTTGCACGATCTTGCGGCCCAGCAGGTCCAGCGCCTGGATCTGGGTGGTGCCTTCGTACAGGGTGATGATGCGGGCATCACGGACGAACTGCTCCATGCCGTGTTCGGCGATAAAGCCGTGGCCGCCGAAGATCTGCAGCGCTTCCTTGGTGCACTCCTGCGCGGCCTCGGTAAGCAGCCCCTTGGCGATGGGGATCAGGAACGAGAGCAGCTCACCGGCCTGCTTGCGTGCCTGCGGGTCGGTGTCACGCGATTCGATATCGCTCTGCAGTGCGGCGTAGGCGGCCAGCACGCGGCCGCCCTCCACGAACGCACGCTGGGTGAGCAGCATGCGGCGTACATCGGGGTGCACGGTGAGCGGATCGGCCGGCTTATCGGGCAGCTTCGGGCCGGAAAGAGCGCGCATCTGCAGGCGCTCGCGGGCGTAATTCAGGCTGTTCTGCAGGGCGCGCTCGGAGACGGCGAGACCCTGGATGCCCACGGCCAGGCGCGCCGCGTTCATCATGGTGAACATGGCCATCAGGCCCTTGTGCGCCGGGCCGATCAGCCAGCCCTGTGCGCCATCGAAGTTCATGACGCAGGTGGCCGAGCCCTTGATACCCATCTTGTGTTCGATCGCGCCGGCGGCGGCGCCGTTGCGCTCGCCCAGCGAACCATCCGCGTTCACCTTGAACTTGGGAACCACCAGCATGGAGATGCCGCGGCTGCCAGCCGGCGCATCGGGCAGGCGGGCCAGCACGAGGTGGATGATGTTCTCGGCGAAATCATGCTCGCCGGCGCTGATGAAGATCTTGGTGCCGGTCACGCTGTAGCTGCCATCGCCGTTGGGCTCGGCGCGGGTCTTCAGCAGGCCCAGGTCGGAGCCGGCCTGCGGCTCGGTCAGGCACATGGTGCCGGTCCAGCGGCCTTCCACCAGCGGCTTCAGGAAGGTTTCCTGCTGCCACTCATCGCCGTGGTGCTCGAGCGCATCCGTGGCGCCGTGCGACAGCAGCGGGTAGATGCCCCAGGCCAGGTTGGCCGAATCGATCATTTCCTTGGTGAGCGCCCCCAGCACCGCCGGCAGCGCCTGGCCGCCGAACTTTTCGTGTGCCGTGAGGCCGGCCCAGCCGCCCTCGGCGTACTGGCGGTAGGCTTCCTTGAAGCCCTTCGGCGTCGTCACCGACGCGGTGGCCTTGTCGTAGTGGCAGCCCTCGGCATCGCCGGAGGCGTTGAGCGGTGCCAACACCTGCTCGTTGAAACGCGCGGCTTCATCCAGCACGGCATCGAACAGCTCGCGGTTGTGGCCTTCGCCGCCCTCGAGGCGGGCGAGCACGGCTTCGGCGCCGAGCACGTCGTAGAGCGCGAAGCGCATGTCGTTGAGTGGGGCTTTGTAGATCGTCATGGTGGATCCTGGCGAAGGGGGCTGGGAAGCGGGTCAGGGCGAGCGGTAGGTATCGGGGATGCCGGGCACCGGCGATAGCCAGCTCTTGCCGTACACGGGGAAGGTGCGCGGCTTGTCTTCTTTTTCGGGAGTGCCGGTGACCTGGCCACTGATCACATAGGCCAGGGCGCCGGAGCTGCCCTTGGCGGCGAGTTCGGCCAGCGCCTTCGACATTTCGGGCGTAGGCAAGATATCGATGCGGGTCACGTCCGCAGCAAACGAGGGAATGTCCTGGCTGATGTTCGCATCGAGCAGCACGCCGCCCAACTGGCCCACCTGCAAGGTGCCCTGGAGCCGATCGAACGACATGCCACCGTAGCTGTTGTTGCGCAGGCGCAGGGTCACGTGCCAGGTGCCACCGGGCTTGGCGGAAATCTCCTGCAGCGTGACCGCGGGTGGGAACACGCTTTTCTTCGGCGGACCGCAGGCGGCGAGCAGGGCCACGCCGGCAAGGGCCATTACGCGGAGGATCGGTAAGCGTCGCATCAAGGTCATTCCCTGGGATTGGGCGTCGAACACTCGTTTGATGGTAGCGCCGCGCGGGCTTCCAGCGCGAGACAGCGTTTGAAACGCGGTTCCCAAGCGCTGGGCAAGCAGGCATCATCCGTGTTTGCCTTCCATGACGACTATTTACCCATGACCCGACGCATTGTTGCGCGCCGCTCCCCCATCCATGGCAATGGCGTCTTCGCCACCGCGCCCATCAAGGCCGGCGAAGATGTCGTCGAATACAAGGGCGACCGCATTACCCATGCCCAGGCCGACAAGAAGTACGGCGATGGCGGCGAAACCGGCCACACCTTCCTGTTCACGCTGAACGACAAGTGGATTGTCGATGGCAACAGCCACGGCAATACGGCGCGCTGGATCAACTACGGCTGCGACCCGAACTGCCAGGCCGTCATCGTGGAAGACGAGCCAGGCAAGGATTCGAAAAAAGACAAGGTGATGATCGAGGCGATCCGCGATATCGCCCCGGGCGAAGAGCTGACCTACGATTACGGCATCACCATCGATATGCCCTACACGGCGCGCCTGAAGAAGATCTGGGCCTGCCACTGCGGCTCGCCCAAGTGCATCGGCACCATGCTGAAGCCCAAGCGCAAGGGCGCCTAAGCCCACGTCTCCGGCGCCATGTAGGAGCGCGCTTGCGCGCGATGGGTGCTTGCCGCCATTCCCATCGCGCGCAAGCGCGCTCCTACAGGGTTCGTTGTTCCTGCTCGCAGGAACCCAGGTTCAATCCTCTTCGGCCTTGGGCTTCCAGGCTTCCACCAGCTTCTTCTGCACGCCCGGCGGCACGGTGTCGTAATGGCTGAAGTCCATCGCGTAACGCCCCTGGCCACCGGTCATGGCTTTGAGCTGGGTCGGGAAATCCGCCAGTTCCGCCAGCGGCACGCGCGCCTTGATCAGGGTCTCGCCGCCGCGCAGTGAATCCGTGCCCATGATCTGCGCACGGCGCGAGGCCAGGCCACCCGTTACGTCGCCCACCGACGGGCCGGGGATCGATACCTCCAGGTCCACCACCGGTTCCAGCACGACCGGCCGTGCCCGTGACACCGCATCGAGGAACGCCTTGCGGCCAGCGCTGATAAAGGCGACTTCCTTGGAATCGACCGGGTGGTGCTTGCCGTCGTAGACGCTCACACGCACGTCCTGCATGGGGTAGCCCGCGACGGCGCCCGCATCCATGGCCTGGCGAATGCCCTTTTCAATCGCGGGCATGAACTGGTTCGGGATGACACCGCCCTTGGTGTCATCCGAGAACACAAAGCCCGCGCCGCGCTCCAGGGGTTCCACCCGCAGGAACACTTCGCCGAACTGGCCCGCGCCGCCGGTCTGTTTCTTATGGCGGTGATGGCCTTCGGCTTTGCCGCCGATGGTTTCCCGGTAGGCGATGCGCGGCGGGTGGGTGATCACGTCGACGTCATAGCGTGACTTCATCCGCTCGAGCATCAGCTTCAGGTGCAGGTCGGAAAGGCCACGAATCACCGTCTGGTTCACTTCCGCGTGGTGCTCTACCACGAAGCACGGGTCTTCTTCGGCAAGCCTTGCGAGTGCCTGCGCCAGCTTCTGCTCCTGGCCTTTGTGCGCAGGCTCCACAGCCAGCCCGAACATGGGCGACGGGAACGGGCAGGGCTGCAGATGGATGCGGCTTTCATCGGCGGCATCGTGCAGCACCGCGTCGAAGTGAATGTCATCCACCTTCGCCACGGCGACGATATCGCCCGGCAACGCTTCATCGACCTCGACGTGATCCTTGCCTTTCAGCCGGAACAGGTGCGCCACCTTGAACGGCTTGCGTCCATCATCAACGAGCAGCTGCGAATCCTTGCGCACAGTGCCTTGCCATACGCGGAACACCCCGAGTTTGCCGACAAACGGATCGTTGACGATCTTGAAAACGTCGGCGACGACGTGTTTGCCTGCATCAGCGGCGACATCGAAGCGAATGCCCTTGTCGTCGTGGAACGGCGGCGGATTGGTTTCGTTGGGGCAGGGCAGGATGCGCTCGATGAGCTCGAGCAATTCGCTCACACCGACGCCATCGCGCGCACTGGTGAACACGATGGGCACGAGATGCCCATCGCGCAGGCAGTGCTCCAGTGCATCGTGCAGTTCGGCGGCGGTCAGGGCCTCTTCGCCCTTATCCAGGTAATGCTCCATGACGCCATCATCGATTTCGACGACTTGATCGATGAGCTGCTGGTGCGCTTCGCCCGGCGATGAGAAATCGCTGTCGCCGCCCTTCTGGAAGAACGCATCACGCACGGCGTGCCCGTGCGAGGCGGGCAGGTTCACGGGAAGGCATTCATTGCCGAACTCCGTGCGCAGGTCATCCACCAGTGCGGATAGGTTTACACCTTCCGCATCGATGCGGTTGACGATGAGCAGGCGCGCGAGGCCACGCTCCTTTGCGTGCGCCATCATGCTGCGCGTGCCGTGTTCGATCCCGTTGGCGGCGTTCACCACGATCGCCACGGTATCGGTCGCCGCGAGCGCGGCGAGGGCCGGTCCGCGGAAATCCGCGTACCCGGGGGTGTCCACAAGGTGTATTCGAAAGCCGTTGCGTTCGATGGATGCGATGGAAGCATCGATGGAGTGGCCCCTGGCGCGTTCCATGGGGTCGTTATCAGAAACGGTACTGCCTTTTTCCACGCTGCCCATGCTGTTGAGCGCGCCGCCGGCGTGGAGCATGGCTTCAAACAAGGTGGTCTTGCCGGCCCCGGCGTGGCCGGCGAGTGACAGGCTGCGGATGCGTTCCGTGGATGGCGACACGATGCGACCCTCCCTAAGGATGGCGGTCCCCCCGTCCTTCCAAGCCTTCTCCGATTGGGTCCGGGAATCAAGTGGTGCGGGAATCTTCTTTCCGGGGCGGTGTCTGTAGGCGCAGGCTTAAGGTGCGGTCAGGCCGTCGCGCTAAGCTGTACAGCTTTCCCCCAGGCCAGATCGGGACTCCCCTCCAGCGTGCAATACCCAGGCAAGGCGCCACCGCCGCACGTCGAATCGCACCGGCTCCCCCCGGAGGCGACGCGCCGCCATGGGCTGCACCCCATCGATCCGGCCACCATCACGGCCCTGCGCGCCATCCGCCAGCGCAAGCCACCGCACGACCCGGTGCGCTCCACGCTGGCCATCGCCGGCACGCTTATCCTGCACATCCTGATCATCCTGCTGGTGCGCTACGAGATGCAGCCGCGGCCGCTGGTCGGGTTTGCCGTGCCTGATGACAAGGAGGACGTGCTGGAGGTGCGCTTCATCGAGCCCACCCCGCCGCCGCCCTTGCAGGCGAACGTCCCGCCGCCTCCCCCGGTGAGCGAGCCGCCGCCCAAGGTGCGCTCGCCTGAGGCCACCCGGCCCGAGCCGCCCAAGCCTAAGAAGGAGCCGCCGAAGGAGGACAAGCCTGCCGAAAACGAGGCGGCACCCACGCCACCGGCGCCCGCGCTGCAGCTGTACGGCAAGGATGGCAGCATCAACACGGGCGCCACGCCGGCACCGGCGCCACCGGCCAATACAACCCAGGCGGATTTCGTGGCGCGCAAGCCCACGGATGATGCCGGCGTCATGGCCCACAAGGGGCCGGTGACCTACAAAGAGACCCGGTTCGAGAAGGACTGGGCGCCGCGCGACGAGAACATCGTGAACGGCGGCCTGCGCAAGGTCATGGAAAACACCACGCTGAAGAAGCAGGTGAATGTCGGTGGTACCCGGATCAACTGCGCCACGGTGTTCTTCGTGCTGCCCGTGGGGTGCCGGGGCGAAGATCCGCCGAAGCCGCCGCCGAAATCCGCCGACGGCCGGCTCAACATGGCGCCCTCGCACCCGTTGGCCGATGGCCCCGATGTGGTGAAAGCGCCGGAAGAGGCCGAGTGCATCGCCGCGTTCCGCGCCGACAAGCCGCTACCGCAAGGCTGCCCCAGCGATGTGCCGCTGAAGGCCATCGAACTGGAAAAAGCCGAAGAGCAGCGAAAAAAGGGAATGTAGGAGCGCACTCGCGCGCGATCGGGTGCGCCGGGCGATTGTGCGTGGCCCACGCACCATAGACACTACCGCCCAATGCCTACCCATTACACACCGGACAGCGAGCGCGAGGCCGGCGAACCCACGCTGCCCGTATCGCCGCGCGATGCGGCGATGCATGCGCTTGTCTATCGCCGGCAGCTGCGCCAGAGGCCCAGTCCCAGCGGCCGGCGTATCGCCGGCTGGGTCGGCACGCTCCTTATCCACCTGGTGTTCCTATTCGGCATGATCCTTGGGCCGGCGTACAACGTGCTGCCGCCCCCGCCTGATGACCTGGATAACCCGGATGCCCTTCAGGTCCGGCTGATCGACAAGCCACCCCCGCCCGTACCGCCAGTGCGCGGCACGCCGTCGAAGGCGCCGGTCGCCAAGGCAAAGCAGGCCACCAGCAAATCCGTCGCCAGCCGTGCCTCGCGCGGTTCGCACGCGGCCGCCACCGCGTCCGCGACGAAGGCCCTGCCGGCTATCGCGGTGCCCGCGGCACCGCCGCCGCAGGTCAAGCCCGATGTGAAGGTCACCGCGCCGCCGCCGAGCGTGCAGGCCGTGGCCGAGAAGCCGCTGGTGCAGCCGACCGCGCCGCCCCAACAGCCCGACCTGGAGAAGGTGCCGCTGCCCACGCCCGCGCCGCCCGATCTGGCCGTCGATACGCCTAAGCCGACGGTCGTTCCCCCACGCTTCCAGCCCGAGCCGGTGCGCAAGGCCCAGGTGGAAGGCACGGCGCCCATGCCGCCGCCCGCGTCGTTGTCGCTGCCGCGGATTCCGTCGTCGCAATCGGCGGTGACGCCTACGCCGCCGCAGATCACGGCCGAGAAGACCACGCCGGTGCCGACGACCACCATGACGCTGGCGTCCGTGCCGCGCCCGGAGGTGCAGGAATCGTCGGCACCGCCCACGCCGCAGGACACGCCGCTGCCAGCGATTGCGCAGGAGCCGACGGCGCCGCCAGCGCCCCAGGTCACGCCCGATCTCCCGCGCCCCGTACCGCCCAAGGTGGCGGTCGAGACCGTGCGCGCACCGGCCGTCGAGGCCGATGCCGAGCTTGAGGCGGTGCCGCTGCCCGATGCCTCGGCCAAGGCGAATCTCTCGGCACCGGTGGCGGATGTTTCACGCCCAGCGATCCAGGCGCCGGCGGTCACGCCAGGCGAGTTGCAGCGCCCCGTCGCGGGTGAAGACACGGCCCCCGCGCCGCCCGGCCAGACACCGGGCGATAACGCCGCTGGCGAAGCCACGGCACAGGCACAGAACGAACAGGGCAAGGCAGCCGCGGATAACCGTGCCGCGCCGAGCAAGGGCGAACCCGGCGCACCGTCCGCCGCTGGCGAATCCACGGCGGCGAACGCCGGCACCAACACGCCAGGTGCGACGGCGGATACCGGCAAGCCGGGCGCCGCGAAGGGTGCGGACGAAGGCGAGCGCCTTACCGGGGCAAACGGCACCTCGCAACGTGCCGATGGTGTGGAAGGCGGGCAGGGCGACAAGACCGGCCAGGTCGGCGCGTACGTGGAACTCAAACCACGTGGCAACGTCACGCCGCAGAACGGTGCCCACGTGCATATCGATTACAAGGCCACGCGTTTCGATGGCGCCTGGACGCCCAAGGGCGAAAGCTCAGTCGACACGGCGCTTCGCCATGGCGTGGAGGCCACGACAGTAAAGTTCACCGTACCGTTGCCGCGCGGCGTGCGTATCAACTGCACGGCGGGTCCGGGTGCTTCCGGTGGCGCGATGAAACAGGCGATTTCACTGTTCACGCTGGGCTGCGGTGGCGATCCGCCGCCGAAACCGTCCGAGCCCGATAAGCTGGTGAAGAACCAGACGATGGCCTCGAAGCCGCTGGCGGATAACCTGCCGCCTGCGAATGCGACCACCGTGGCGGCCGCGCCGCAGCCGATCGACAACACCGCGTTCTGCACTACCGCGCGCGTTGCGGGCGGCCCGTTGCCGCCGGGGTGCGAATCCACCATCAAGATCAACGTGCAGGCTGCGCCGCAGGCGAACGGCTCATGGGTGCCCGCGAGCGATCAGTTCAAGTAGCGAGCGGGCGGATCTCGGTACCGGCGGCCATGTCGTGCAGGCCGCGGTGCCGTGCATCGAACAGCGCTGGTATCAGGATCACCGCCCAGCCGGCCAGGGGCGCCCAAAGCGCGACCTGCAGTGACGCCACGGCATAGAGCGTCAGCAGCAACACGGGCAGCCCTGCCACGAAAAGGCGCAGCAGCCCGCGCCTGATACCCACCGGATTACCTTCGCGGGTCACGACGCGAATGCGCCACGGCCGCATGCCCAGGGTCTGGCCGCCACGCATCCACGAAAACAGGAAATACGCGGCCACCACGATCGCCTGAAGGGGCTGGTACCACCACGCCACGATGTGCCCCTTGTCATCCGCGATATGACCACCCGTCACCATCTGCGCGATCAACCCCACCACCATCACGATGGCGACTACTGCCAGCACGTCGTAAACCATTGCCGCAAAGCGGCGCCAGGCAGGGGCGGGTAAGGGTGTCGTACTCATGCGGCCTCACAATGGGGTGCTCGGGCCATTATGGGTTTTCCGGGTGTGCTCGTGCGACCATCGTGGCATGACGGAAAGCAGCACCGAACCCGGCGCGGCCGACGCGCGCCTGATTGATCGCTTCATCGAGCGCGTATGGTCGGAAGATGGCCTGGCCGATCGCACGCTCGAGGCGTACCGGCGTGACCTGGCGCAGCTATCGCGCTGGCTGGAACCGCGTGGCCACACGCTGGCCACGGCGACTCGCGAAGATATTTCGGCGTACCACGGCAGCCAGCCAGTCTCCGTGCGCAGCATGGCCCGCAGGCAATCCGCGTTCCGGCGCTTCTACGCGCAGATGGCACGTGATGAAGGCAAACGCGAAGACCCCACCCTGCTCATGCAGCGGCCGAAGATGCCGCGCGGCCTTCCCAAGGCGCTGGCCGAGCGCGAGATCGAGGCGCTGATCGTGGCGCCCGACACGACCACGGCCCTTGGCCTGCGCGATCGCGCCATGCTCGAATTGATGTACTCATCGGGCCTGCGCGTTTCGGAATTGGTCGACTTGCCGCTCTCCGGCCTCAACACGCGCCAGGGCGTGCTGCGTGTCACCGGCAAGGGCGGCAAGGATCGCCTGGTGCCCGTGGGCGAGGAGGCGCTGGCGCATGTCGAGCGTTACCTGGCCGAAGCGCGACCGGGCCTCGCGAAGGGGCACGGCCAGCCGCCTGCGTTGTTCCTGTCGCGCCGTGGCAGTGCCATGAGCCGGCAGCAGTTCTGGACCCTGGTAAAGGGCTACGCCATGCAGGTGGGCATCCCAGGCAAGCGCGTCTCACCGCACGTGCTCCGTCATTCGTTTGCCACGCACCTGCTCAACCATGGTGCCGACCTGCGTGCGCTGCAGATGTTGCTGGGCCATAGCGCGCTCAGCACCACGCAGATCTACACGCTGGTGGCGAAAGAAGGCCTCAAGCGCCTTCACGCCCAGCATCACCCCCGCGGATAACTTGCCGTGCCACAATCGGGGGAACCGATCGCGTGCCGCGCGTTCCAAAAACGGCCGTGAACTCCCCCGGTACCCCATGGAGCCGTACCCGATGTTCAAGAAAATCCTCCCGGCACTGCTGGCCGGCGTGTTTGCCATGACGGCGGCCGCCGCCGATGACACCAAAGCCGTGCGCGCCGCCGTTGAAGGCCTTGGCCCCGGCATCAAGGTCGATAGCATCCAGCCCTCGCCCATGCCCGGCTTCTATCAGGTCGTGGCCTCGGGCCGCATGGTGTATGTCACCGCCGATGGCCGTTACATGCTCAACGGCAACCTGATCGACCTGAAGAGCCAGACCGATCTTTCGGCCGCGAGCTGGGCCGCCACGCGCAAGGCCGAGCTGGCCAAGGTGCCCGCATCGCAGCGGCTGATCTACTCGCCGGCGAACCCCAAGCACACCGTCACGGTGTTCACCGACGTGGATTGCGGCTTCTGCCGCCAGTTGCACTCGCAGATCGAAGAGTTCAACAAGCAGGGCATCGCAGTGGAATACGTGTTCTGGCCGCGCGAGGGCATCAAGACCACGGGTGGAAACGACACGCCGTCGTACACCAAGGCGGTCTCGGTGTGGTGCGCGTCGGACCGCAAGAGCGCGTTCGACAAGGCCATGAAGGGCGGTTCCGTCGCGGCAGCCACCTGCACCAACCCGGTGAAGGATGAGTTCGAACTGGGCGAGCGCCTGGGCGTGAACGGCACCCCCACCGTAGTGACCGAAAACGGCGACGTGGTGGGCGGCTACCTTACCCCCGCCCAGCTGCTGAAGGCCGTCAGCGCCCCGGCCGGCACCATCAAGGGCGGCTAAGGCCCTGTCGGGGCTGGCCTCGTGGTCAGCCCCGATGCTGTCCCGCAACATCATGTAGAATAGGCGTTTTCCTCCAGCGCCTTATCCCCCCGCATGATCGCACTCGACGGGCAGAGCGCCCTCTCGCCGTTTCGCCTCGAACGACTGAACGCCCACCTGGAGGCCCTGCACCACGGGACCCGGGTACAGGCGGCGTGGTTCGTGTACTTCGTGGATGCCGCCACGCCCCCGGAAGGTGACGCCCGCGCGCGCCTGCTGGCCGTCCTGGAGGCCAAGCCCGGCCAGTCCGAGCCCGCCTCGTTCTGGGTCGTGCCGCGCCTGGGAACGATCTCGCCCTGGTCCAGCAAGGCCACCGATATCGTCCACGGTGCCGGCTTCAACGTGCACCGCGTGGAGCGTGGCGTGGCCTGGCAGGTCACCGGCATGCCGGCGGCCACCGATCCGGCCTACGCCCAGGTCATGGCGGCCTTCTGCGACCCCATGGTGCAGTCACCGCTGGCCAGCCTGGCCGATGCCGCCGGGCTGTTCCTGGCGGGCACCCCGGGCGACCTGGGCCGCGTGCAGCTGGGCAGCGACCCGCATGCTGCGCTGGAAACCGCCAACAGCGAACTGGGCCTTGCCCTGGCCGCCGACGAGGTCGATTACCTCGCCGAGCGTTACGGCGAGATGGGCCGGGCGCCCACCGATGCCGAGCTGATGATGTTCGCCCAAGCGAACTCGGAGCATTGCCGCCATAAGGTGTTCAACGCCACGTGGACCCTGGACGGCAAGGAACAGGAAAAGTCCCTGTTCGGCATGATCAAGAACACCCACCAGCACTCGCCGCGCTTCACGCTGTCCGCCTACAAGGACAACGCGGCGGTCGTCGAGGGCTACGAGGGCAACCGCCTGTTCGTGAACCCCGAAGACGGTGTGTTCCGCACGGTGAAGGAATCCGCGCCGTACGCCATCAAAGTGGAAACGCATAACCATCCCACGGCCATTGCGCCGTGGCCTGGCGCTGCGACGGGCTCCGGTGGCGAAATCCGCGACGAAGGCGCGACCGGCCGTGGCGGCAAGCCGAAGGCTGGCCTGACCGGCTTCTCGGTGTCGCACCTGCGCATTCCGGGCCTGCCGCGCCCGTGGGAGCAGCCGCGCCCGCTGCCGCCGCGCATGGCCTCCGCGTTCGAAATCATGCGTGATGGCCCGCTCGGTGCTGCTGCGTTCAACAACGAATTCGGCCGCCCTGCACTTGGCGGCTACTTCCGCACGTTTGAACAGGAAACCGGCGAGAAGGGCATCCGCCGCGGCTACGACAAGCCGATCATGATCGCCGGTGGCCTGGCTGCCATCCGCGAGCAGCACGTGCAGAAGCGTGACGTACGCCCTGGCGATAAGGTCATCGTGCTTGGCGGCCCCGCCATGCTCATCGGCCTCGGTGGCGGTGCGGCATCGTCGGTGGCCTCAGGCACGTCCAGTGCCGAGCTCGATTTCGCCTCCGTGCAGCGCGATAACCCGGAAATGGAACGCCGCTGCCAGCAGGTGATCGATGCGTGCTGGGCGCGCGGTGACAAGAACCCCATCGTCAGCATCCATGACGTGGGTGCGGGTGGTCTCTCCAACGCCATTCCCGAAATCCTCAACGACGCCGGCGTCGGCGGCATCATCGATCTTTCGAAAGTGCCCTGCGACGATCCCACGCTCTCGCCCATGCAGGTGTGGAGCAACGAATCGCAGGAGCGCTATGTCCTGGCGATTGGCCCGGAGGACATCGCCGAGTTCGAGGCCTACTGCAAGCGCGAGCGTTGCCCGTTCGCCGTCGTGGGTGATGCCACCGCGGAAGCGCGCCTGATCGTGCGCGATCCGCGCCGTGATATCACCGTGATCGACCTTGGCATGGATGTGCTGTTCGGCAAGCCGCCGCGCATGCACCGCGATGCGCAGCGCGTGAAGCCGCGCGTTGACCTGGTGGCGGACCTCACCGGCATCGGCATGGACGAAGCGCTGATGCGCGTCCTGCGCCTGCCGGCAGTCGGGTCGAAGAACTTCCTGATCACCATCGGCGACCGCACCGTGGGTGGCCTGAACGCGCGCGACCAGATGGTCGGCCCGTGGCAGGTGCCCGTGGCGGATGTGGCCGTGACCATGACCGATTTCGACGGCTACACCGGCGAAGCCATGGCCATGGCCGAGCGCGCCCCGGTGGCGTTGCTCTCCAGCCCCGATGCCGCACGCATGGCGGTGGGCGAAGCCATCACCAACATGGCCGCCGCACCGCTCAAGCTCGAAGAAATGCGTCTGTCCGCGAACTGGATGGCCGCCGTGAACCACCCAGGCGAAGATGCCGCGCTGTTCGATGCGGTGCGCGCCGTGGGTATGGAACTGTGCCCGGAACTGGATATCGCCATCCCGGTGGGCAAGGACTCGTTGTCCATGTCCACCGTGTGGACGGATGAAGCCGGCAAGAAGCAGAAGACCGTATCGCCGGTGTCGCTGGTCATCACCGGTTTCGCGCGCGTCGACGATGTGCGCCGCGTGCTTACCCCGCAGCTCAAGCTGGATCGCGGCGATACCGATCTGTGGCTGATCGATCTGGGCGCAGGCCGCGATCGCCTTGGCGGTTCCGCGCTCACCCAGGTGTTCAACCGTGGTGGCGGTGTGCCGCCCGATCTGGATGATGCGAAGCGCCTGCGCGCCATGTTCGAGCTGATCCAGGAAGCGAACCGCTCGGGCTTGCTGCTGGCGTACCACGATCGTTCCGATGGCGGTGCCATCGTCACGCTGCTGGAAATGGCTTTTGCTGGCCGCTGCGGCCTTGAGATCCGCCTGGATGGCTGGGCCGATGCCACGCTGCGTGCGCTGTTCAATGAAGAGCTTGGCGCCGTCGTACAGGTGGCGTCGGCCAACCGCGAGGCGTTCGAACAGCTGCTGGTGAAGCACAACCTGGCGGGCATGACCCACAACGTGGGCCGGCCGAAGGAGAAGCTCGGGATCAAGCTGCACCTGAACGGCGAAACGCCGTTCAAGTGGAACTGGACCGAACTGTTCCGCGCCTGGAACGAAACCAGTTACGCCATGCAGCGCCTGCGCGACAACCCGCTCAGCGCGGACCAGGAAAGCGAATGGCGCCTCGATGACGCCGATCCGGGCCTGTCGCCGAAGCTCACGTTCGATCCGGCGGAAGATATTGCTGCGCCGTACATCGCGACGGGCGTGCGCCCGCGCGTGGCGATCCTGCGCGAGCAGGGCGTGAATGGCCAGGTGGAGATGGCGGCGGCATTTACCCGCGCCGGCTTCGAAGCGGTCGATGTGCACATGACCGACCTGGCCACCGGCCGCCACCACCTGAAGGATTTCCGTGGTTTCGCCGCCTGCGGTGGTTTCTCGTATGGCGACGTGCTGGGTGCGGGTCGCGGCTGGGCCACGTCCATCCTGTACAACGATGCGCTGCGCGAGCAGTTTGCCCGCTTCTTCGAGGACGGCAGCAAGTTCGCACTGGGTGTGTGCAACGGCTGCCAGATGATGTCGCAGCTGAAGGACATCATCCCCGACGCGAAGCACTGGCCACAGTTCCTGCGCAACCAGTCCGAGCAGTATGAAGCGCGCCTGGCCACGGTCGAGATCCTCGATGCGGGCAGCCTGTTCTTCCGTGGCATGGCCGGCTCGCGCCTGCCAGTCGCGGTGGCACACGGCGAAGGCCGCGTGAGTTTCCCGAACGTATGCAGCCCGTCGAAGAGCCACGGCGCGGCGCGGTTCGTGGATAACCGCGGCAAGCCTACCGAGCACTACCCGCTCAACCCGAACGGTTCGCCGGGCGGCCTCACCGCGTTTACCGCTGCCGATGGCCGCGTGCTGATCATGATGCCGCACCCGGAACGCGTGTTCCGCAGTGCTCAGCTCAGCTGGCACCCGGAGCAGTGGGGCGAGGATTCGCCGTGGATGCGCATGTTCCGTAACGCGCGCGCCTGGGTCGGTTGAGCCGGGCCGCGAACGAGGTGGCAGCCGTGACGACGGGCGATCTCACCAGCATCATCATCGTCCTGGCCGATAGCGGGCCGCTCACTCGCGATTGCGTGGATCACGCGCTCGCGAGCGATCGGCCTGTTGAGGTCATCGTGGTCGACAACGGCTCGGACGATGGCATCCCCGAGGCGCTGGATCGCGCCTTTGCGGC